>JAESGW010000302.1_pt1 | contig 71421 bp, 61 predicted proteins | sample 9269791 | NCBI WGS metagenome assembly JAESGW01 (sample SAMN16773120, study PRJNA677053) | algae metagenome | isolation source: Aphanocapsa lilacina HA4352-LM1 and co-occurring heterotrophs from near cave... | place: USA: Maniniholo cave, near Haena, Kauai, HI | collected 2009-07-28
GCAACAGCGGACCGATCAGCGCGCACTCCTCATCCGATACTCCAATCCGCTCGCCCAACGCCGCCTCCAAAAGACAGCGTTGAATCGACCTCCGAGTCCAACGTCAAGCTTTGTCCACGAAACCTAGTCGTCAGTCGGATATCGAGCGCGGCCCCAAGCATCGAGAAAATGCGAGCGGCGGCGGCCTGTTGCGCTGTCTCGGCATGCTCGGCCGCTTTGCGGAAAGCTGTTGCTGCCTCGTGATAGTCTGCGCTCGTCGAGTCTGCCAAAGGACTGTCGATTTCGAAATCCTGCAGGTCATCGCTCGTGGCACAAAGCCACGTTGGCTTCGGGTTTACGGCACTCGAATCGTCAGTGGCGTCTTTCGCGGCTGCATCTGCATCCTGCGACATCGCGCTCCCCCGGCCCGTCTCTACGCAATCAATGCAGGCGCGATTCCTGACCTGATTCAACAAAAAGGCCAAGGGGCAAGCGGGGCACACCCTGAACGAACCCGTCTGAGATGCGAACGCTCAAATAGGTGTCTATTGCCCTTCTTCCCTTCGAGCCCACACCACCCTCAAGTCTGCCCCGGCTTCAGTTTGTAAAACACATGCTGGCCGATCGTATCCATCTTCTTCAGCCGCTTCGCCCAGCCCGGCCGCACATAGTTCGCGTGGTAATGCGTCGAGCCGCCGACTTCGGGCAGGTAGATCGTCCCGTCATAGACCTCGCGGGCGATGCGCACCGCGTCGCGCCAGGGCGCGGGCTCGGTGACGCGCAGCGATTTGCCCTCGCAGGTGAAGGTGAACTGGCAGGCGAGGTGGCGGTGGCTGTTCTGGTAGACCACGCCGCAGACCGTGTTGGGATAGAGGTTGCTGCGGACCCGGTTGAGCACGACCTGCGCCACGGCGGCGCGGCCCTCGTTCGATTCCGAGCGCGCCTCGAAATAGATCGCCTCCGCCAGGCAGCGCTGCTGGCGCGCCATGTCGGCGGGCGCGATCAGGTCGGTATAGATTTCGCGCGGGCCGGTGTCGCCCTTGCCGAGCCTCGGTGTCGCCGGCGGCACCTTGGCGATCAGATCCTGCCGTGACGGGGCGCTCTGGGGCTGCGGCGTTCCGGGCTGGGCCGGCGTCGCGGCTCCCGGCGTCGCGGATGCGCGGGCGCTGGCCATCGGCACGCTCGGGGTCGAGCCGTCGATGCTCTCCAGATGCAGCTCGGCCTGGCGCGGCGAGGTGATCACGGGTCGGAGCGAGCTCGGCGAGGAATCGGACAGCGCCGGGTCGGTGGTGCCCTCTTCGTTGGCGTAGGGCTCGAAGCCGACCGGCGGGCCGATCACGCCCTCGGCCTCGCGCAGCGCCTCCAGCGAGAAGCCGGCCGAGATCAGGCCGGGCTGCGTATCGCCGAAGACGACGCGCTGAAGCTCGCGCGCCGGGCGCTGCGACAGGCTCGGCCGCAGGCCGGGCAGCGGGTCGCCCTTGGCGGAGCGGTCGACATCCGGGAAGGCCGAAGCGGTGCGCTTAAGATCGTCGCGCGGCTGGCGCGGATCGACCACGACGCGCCGTTCGGGATCGTCGAAGGAGAGATGCGCCTTGCGCACCGCCGATTCCAGCGAAAGCCCCGGCAGCCTGAAGGCCGAGGCCGCGATCAGCATCGAGGGCCCTTCCTCCAGCGCCGACGCAGGCGGCGGCGCGGCGCGGCGAAGTTGCGAATAGGGCAGGGCGTCGGGGCCGAAATTCTGGCCGGCCGAGGCGGTGAAGGAGACCAGCAGCCCCGCGCCGAGCGCCCAGGGCGCGGCCGTGCCAAGGGCCCATCTCAGCCCCGCCGACCCGATCCGCCTCGTCCGCCTGCGCAACCGCACCTGATCTCGACCCACCCACGCGACATCGAACCAAACCATCCGGCGCGAGCGGCATGGGCTGACCCTTGCGCGCATTCGCGTCTTTCCGTTATGGCCGGGGTAAGGTTGAGCGCCGGTTAATGGCGGCGAACGGAAGCGCCTTTCGCCTCGCGCCCATGCGCCGCCGTGATGCGCGACGTCACGAAAACGCGTTGTTGCACTGCGCCATTCAGCGCTAACGTGCAGCCACACGTAACCATCCGAATCCTCTCCGGAGAGGCCCCATGAGCGCTGCGCCGCAACGCAACTACGCGCCCGAGATCGTGGTCGCCGCCGGCTGCCTCATCGCGCTGATCAGCTTTGGCCCGCGCGCCAGCGCCGGCCTGTTCCAGATCCCGATGACGCTGGAGTTCGGCTGGGGCCGCGACACCTTCTCGATCGCCATCGCCATCCAGAACCTGCTCTGGGGGCTGGGCGCGCCCTTCGCCGGCGCGGTGGCCGACCGGTTCGGCACGGTGCGCGTGCTCTGCTTCGGCGCGCTGCTCTATGCGGCGGGGCTCGTCGGCATGGGCATGGCCTCGACGCCGATGGGCATGCATCTCAGCGCCGGCGTGCTGATCGGCTTCGGGCTCTCGGCCTGCTCGTTCAACCTCGTGCTGGCCGCCTTCAGCAAGCTGCTGCCGGAATCCTGGCGCGCCATGGCCTTCGGCGCCGGCACGGCGGCCGGCTCCTTCGGCCAGTTCCTGTTTCCGCCGATCGGCAACATCCTGATCGAGCAGATCGGCTGGCATCAGGCGCTCTATGTCTTCGCGGTCTCGATCGTGCTGATCATGCCGCTGACGGTCGTGCTGGCGACGCGCAAGGACGGTGCGGGCCAGCCCGTCTCGGCCGCCAACCTGCCCAACCAGTCGATCGCGCAGGCTCTGACGGAGGCCTTCCAGCACCGCTCCTACGTGCTGCTGGTGCTCGGCTTCTTCACCTGCGGCTTCCAGCTCGCCTTCATCACCGCGCATATGCCGGCCTATCTCAAGGATGTCGGCATGCCGGCCTGGGTCGGCGGCTGGACGCTGGCCGTGATCGGGCTCGCCAACGCCGCGGGCTCGCTCGGCTCGGGCTGGCTGACGACGCGCATGCCCAAGCGCCATCTGTTGGCGCTGATCTATCTCGGCCGCTCGCTCGCGATCCTCGCCTTCATCCTGCTGCCGCCGAGCCCGGCGACGGCGATCATGTTCGGCATCGTCATCGGCTTCTTCTGGCTCTCGACCATCCCGCCGACCTCCTCGCTGGTGATGCTGATGTTCGGCACGAAATACATGGCGATGCTCTACGGTTTCGCCTTCTTCTCGCACCAGCTCGGCGGCTTTCTCGGGGTGCTGCTCGGCGGCATCCTCTACGAGGCCTCGGGCTCCTATCTGATCGTCTGGTGGCTTTCGATCGCGCTCGGCATCGCCTCGGCGCTGATCAACCTGCCGATCGTCGAGAAGCCGGTCGCGCGGCCGCTCGCGCAGCCGGCGTGACGCCACTTGTCATTCCGGGGCGGCCCGAAGGGTCGAACCCGGAACCCACGACCGGCCGAGCGTCCCCGAACGTGACTTGCTGTTTCACCCGGTTGTGGGCTCCGGGTTCAGGCCTGCGGCCTGCCCCGGAATGACAAGAGGGGATGTCGGCCCATAAGCGGTTGACCAAAGATGCACCGCACCGGGGCTTGCCCGCGCGCCTTCGCCCGTATCTCCTGCGCCGAAAGTTCAGGAGAGACGCCCATGTCCACCTTCAAGGCCCTCGTCGCGACCAAAAGCGAGACCGGCACGAATCTCGCCTTCACCGATTTCGCCGAGAGCGACCTGATGGAGGGCGACGTCACCGTCCGCGTCACGCATTCGACGGTGAACTACAAGGACGGCCTCGCGCTGACCGGCAAGGCCCCGGTGGTGCGGCGCTGGCCGATGATCCCCGGCATCGATTTTTCCGGCCGGGTCGAGACCTCCGAGCATCCCGATTTCAGGCCGGGCGACCTCGTCATTCTCAACGGCTGGGGCACGGGCGAGACGCATCTGGGTGCCTATGCCCAGAATAGCCGCGTCAAGGGCGGCTGGCTGGTCCCGCTGCCGGCGGGCATGAGCCCGGCCGAGGCGATGGCGATCGGCACCGCCGGCTACACCGCCATGCTCTGCGTGCTGGCGCTGGAGAGGCACGGCCTGAAACCCGCAGACGGCCCGGTCGTGGTGACGGGCGCGGCGGGCGGCGTCGGCTCGGTAGCGATCGCGCTTCTGGCCAGGGCCGGCTGGCATGTGATCGCCTCGACCGGGCGACCCGAGGAGGCCGACTATCTGAAGGGCCTCGGCGCGGCTGAACTGATCGACCGCGCCGAGCTCTCCGCGCCCGGCCGACCGCTCGGCAAGGAGCGCTGGATCGCCGGCGTCGACGCGGTCGGCTCGCACACGCTCGCGAACCTGCTCGCGATGACGAAATATGGCGGCGCTGTCGCCGCCTGCGGGCTGGCGCAGGGCATGGACCTGCCGGCCTCGGTCGCGCCCTTCATCCTGCGTGGCGTGGCGTTGCTCGGCGTGGAGTCGGTGATGTGCCCGAAAGCCCGCCGGCTGGAGGCCTGGGCAAGGCTGGCGAGCGACCTCGACCGCGACAAACTCGCGACGATCCCGCTGGAGAGCGTGATCGAGACCGGCAAGGCGATCGTGGAGGGGAAGGTGAGGGGCCGGGTGGTGGTGGAGGTCGGCTAACTCCCACCCTCGATCAGCCCGCGCTTCTTCGCCAGCTCCCCGCCGACGAACTCCATGAAGGCCCGCACGCGCGGCGCATTCCGGATGTCGGGATGAGTCAGGATCCACAGCCCCGTCGAGAACTCCGGATCGGGCGGCATTAGCCGCATAAGGCCCGGCCGTTGGTCGGCGATAAAGCAGGGCAGGGGGCCGATGCCGAGCCCCTGCTCGACCGCCTCGGTCAGGCCGAGCACCGCCGAGCTCTTCAGCGCGATCTTCTCGGGCGCGACGCGGTCATGGACGTAGCGCGCCGCCTTCACATAGCCGAGCTGGTCGCCGAGCGTGACCCAGTTGCGCTGGAACAGGGCCGAGGGATCGGCCTGCTCGGCCGGCGTCGGCGCGTCCTCCTTGCGCCCGTAGACCGCCCAGGTCAGCGTCGCCAGCCTGCGCCCGATCAGCGTCTCGCCGGGTGAATCGCTGGCGCGGATGGCGACGTCGGCGTCGCGTTTCGAGAGGTTGAGCGTCTGGTTGCCGATGACGACGTCGAGCCGGATCATCGGATGCGCCAGCCGGAAGGCGGCGAAGATCGGCAGCAGCACGTTGAGATAGAGCGTGTCGGTGGTGGTGACGCGGACCTCGCCGGACGGCGCGACGTCGCGGCCGGCGAGACGCCGTCCGAAGGCGGTGACGTCCTCCTCCATGCGTGCGGCGAGCGCCGCCATTTCCGAGCCGGCGGCGGTCGCGACATAGCCGGTCTTGCGGCGCTCGAACAGCGGCAGGCCGAGCTGCTCCTCCATCTGGCCGAGACGTCGAAACACGGTCGAGTGGTTGACGCCGAGCGCGGCGGCCGCGCCCGTCAGCCCGTCATGGTCGGCGATCGCCTTGATCAGGCGGAAATCGTCCCAGGCGAGATTGGCGTTCATCGGCGATCCCTCCGCACGGCGCGGACGGAAGCTTAAATCTTGCGCGATTGCAAGCGGGCCTTGTCGGTTCAGCGTGGCGCGGCGGCTCGGCGCAGCCGATCGTTGATCGCCTCGCCCAGGCCGCGCATCGGGACCGGCGCCACGGCAATGGTCTCCGGACCCGCTGCATCGAGCCGGCGCAGATGGCCGAACAGGTTGGCGGCGGCCTCGGCGAGATCGCCGGCCGGGCTGAGATTGAGCGCGACGGAGGCGGCCGAGAGGCGGTCGGCCTCGGGCCCGAAGCCGAGCCAGGCTTCGCCCTTGCGCGGCGATTGCGCATTCAGCCTGACCACGGCGGACGGCGCATAATGCGAGGCGAGCAGGCCAGGCGAGATCGGCGCGGCCCCGCCGTCGTCGGCGATGTCGAGGGCGCGGCCGATCGCCGCCTCGATCGCCTCGCGCGCCACGCCGCCCGGTCGCAACAGGCGGGGCGTCCCGCCGATGCAGGCGACGATGCTGGACTCGACCCCAACCTGCGTCGGCCCGGCGTCGAGCACGGCGTCGATGCGCCCGTCGAGATCGGCCAGCACATGCGCGGCGCTGGTCGCGCTGATCCGGCCCGAGCGGTTGGCCGAGGGCGCGGCGATCGGACGGCCGGCCGCGCGCAGCACGCCTTGAGCGACCGCGTGGGCCGGCACGCGCAGCGCGATCGTATCCAGACCGGCCCGCGCCAGTTCGCAGACCGTGCAGCCGGGCGAGACCGGCACGACCAGGGTCAGCGGCCCCGGCCAGAAGGCATCGGCGAGCGCCAGCGCGTCGGCGTTGAACAGGCCTTGCTTCTGCGCCATGGCGAGGTCGGGCAGATGCGCGATCAGCGGGTTGAAGCTCGGCCGTTCCTTGGCGGCATAGATCGCTGCAACCGCCGCGCCCGAGGTCGCGTCGGCCGCGAGCCCGTAGACCGTCTCGGTCGGCAGCGCCACGAGCCCGCCTTCGCGCAGCAGCCTTGCGGCGGCGGCGATGCCGGCCTCGTCGGGCCCGAGGCGTTGCGTGGTAAGGGGCGCGGACAGGATTGACCTCAAATGGTTTATATATAAACTATCTAATAATCGACGCCACCTGAAGGCGCGAAGACCCTTCGTCGGGCTTGCGAAGCTTGGCTTGGGGGATAGTTCCTCGCTAGCATCGCGGCAACGTCAAAAGCAGATCTCCGCCCGCCGGCTCAAGGCATGGCGAAGGCGTTCAGGGAGAATTTCCATGAGTTACCGAGCGCCGGTCGACGACATCATCGCCACCATGCGCCATGTCGCGGGTCTCGACGCCTTGATCACTGACGGGCTCGCGCCGGAACTCGACGGCGGCGTTGCGGAAGCGGTGCTCGACGAGGCGTCAAAATTCGCAAACGACGTCATCGCTCCGCTCAACCGCGTCGGCGACAAGCATGGCGCGACGCTGAAGGACGGCGTCGTCACCATGCCGCCCGGCTGGAAGGAAGCCTATCAGTCCTGGATTCAGGCCGGCTGGAACGCGCTGCCGGGCCCGGAGGACTATGGCGGGCAGGGCCTGCCGACCTTGCTGCAATCGGCCTGCACCGAGATGTGGAACTCGGCCGCGCTCGCCTTCGCGCTCGGTCCGCTGCTGACGGTCGGCGCGATCGAGGCCGTGCATGCGCATGGCTCCGAGCATCTCAAGGAGACCTATCTGGCAAAACTCGTCTCGGGCGAGTGGATGGGCACGATGAACCTGACCGAGCCACAGGCCGGCTCCGACCTGAACGGGCTCCGGTCGAAGGCCGAGCCGGTCGGCGACGGAACCTACCGCATCACCGGCCAGAAGATCTTCATCACCTATGGCGAGCACGCGCTGACCGAGAACATCATCCATCTCGTGCTGGCCCGCCTGCCGGACGCGCCCGCAGGCACGCGCGGCATCTCGCTCTTCCTGGTGCCGAAATACCTGGTCAACGCCGATGGTTCGCTCGGCGCGCACAACGACCTGCGCTGCTCGGGCGTCGAGCACAAGCTCGGCATCCACGCCTCGCCGACCTGCTCGATGGCCTATGGCGACAAGGGCGGCGCGATCGGCTGGCTGATCGGCGAGGAGAATCGCGGTCTCGCCTGCATGTTCACGATGATGAACAACGCCCGGCTTAACGTGGCGCTGCAGGGTGTCGCCATCGCCGAGCGGGCTTATCAGCAGGCGCTGCATTTCGCCCGCGAGCGCCGCCAGGGAGCGGCGCTCGATGCGCCCAAAGGTTCGGGCATGAGCCCGATCGTCGTCCACCCCGACGTGCGCCGCATGCTGATGGATATGCGCGCCAAGACGCAGGCCTCGCGCGCGATCGCCTACATGGTCGCCGAGGCGCTCGACCGGGCTCAGCGCGAGCCCGACGTTGTGCGCAAGAAGGCCGCCGCCGAGCGCGCCGCGATCCTGACGCCGGTCGCGAAGGCCTATGCGACCGACATCGGCATCGACGTCGCCTCCACCGGCGTCCAAATCCATGGCGGCATGGGCTTCGTCGAGGAGACCGGCGCGGCCCAGCATCTGCGCGACGCCCGCATCCTGACGATCTACGAGGGCACCAACGGCATCCAGGCGATCGACCTCGCCTTGCGGAAGCTGCCGCTGTCGGGCGGCGAGGCGGTCGGGACGCTGATCGCCGACATGCGCGACGTCGTCTCGCAGGTCGAGGGCGCGAACGCGCCGGGTTTTGGCCGCACCGCGGCGCGGCTGAAGGCGGCGGTCGATGCGCTCGAACGCGCCACGCGCTGGATGCTGGCGACGATGGGCGAGAGCCAGGGCGCGGCGCTCGCCGGCGCGACGCCCTATCTCAAGCTCTTCGCGCTCGCCCAGGGCGGCACGGGACTGGCGAAGACGGCGCTCGCCACGCGTGCGGAGGATGGCGGCATCGGCCATCTCGCGACCTGCCGCTTCTTCGCCGAGCACATCGTCACCGAGGCTCCGGCGCTGGAGCTCGCGGTCACGGAAGGAGCAGGCGCGGTCGAGGATGCGGCGGCGGTTTTTGCGGCGTGAGTGCGGCGGCGCTCCCGCTTGCGGCAAAAATCTGCCTCGTCGCCGGCGCTTCGCGTGGCCTGGGGCGCGGCGTCGCCCGCGCGCTCGGCGAGGCCGGCGCGACCGTGATCGTCACCGGGCGCTCCAGCGAGGCCGGCCCGCGCACCGACCAGCGTCTCGAGACCTTCGAGGATACGGCCCGCGAGATCGAGACTGCCGGCGGCAAGGGCCATCCCTATCGCTGCGACCACATGAAGGAGCGCGAGGTCGACCAGCTCGTCTCATGGGCGCTGCGACGTTTCGGCCGGCTCGATTGCGTCGTCGATGCGGTCTGGGGCGGCAATGAGGGCTATGACGGCGAGCGCTATCCCGATGGCTCGGCCTTCGGCGCGCCGTTCTGGCGCAGGCCGGTGGCGCGGCTGGGCCAAAACTTCGAGAGTGGCGTCTATGCGCAGTTGCTGCTGGCGCGCGCCGTCGCTCCGGCCATGGTGCAGGCGCGCAAGGGTCTGATCGTCACGGTCGGCTTCGATACGGGTGGCGGCTATCTCGGCGACGTCGTCTACGATCTCGCCATGGCGGCGATGAACCGGCTGACGCTGGCCATGAGCCATGAACTCAGCCCCTTCGGCGTCAGCGCGCTTAGCCTCTCGCCCGGCCATGTCCTGACCGAGCGCGTGCGCGACGCCGGCATGGAAGGCGAGACGACGGAGACGCCGCTTTATGCCGGCCGCGCCGTCGCCGCGCTTGCCGCCGACCCTGATGTGGCGCGGCATTCGGGGCAGGTGCTGCATGTCGCCGATCTGGCGCGGACCTACGGCTTCACCGACCGGGGCGGCGGCCAGCCGGCCCGCTTCACCATTCCATCCTGAGGGGGAGACGACGATGTCGCTCAAGAACAAGACGCTCTTCATCACCGGCGGCTCGCGCGGCATCGGGCTCGCCATCGCGCTGCGCGCCGCGCGCGACGGCGCCAACGTCACCATCGCCGCCAAGACGGCCGAGCCGCATCCAAAGCTCGAGGGCACGATCCACACCGCCGCCGCGCAGATCGAGGCGGCCGGCGGCAAATGCCTGCCGCTGATGGTCGACGTCCGCGAGGAAGCCCAAGTCGCTGACGCCATCGCAAAAACCGCAAAAACCTTCGGCGGCATCGACATCGTCGTGAACAACGCCAGCGCGATTTCGCTGACCAACACGTCGATGACCGAGATGAAGCGCTATGACCTGATGAACCAGATCAACACGCGCGGCACCTTCATGGTCTCGAAATACGCCATTCCCCATCTGGAGAAGGCGGAAAACCCGCATATCCTGATGCTGTCGCCGCCGCTCGACATGTCGATGCGCTGGTTTGCGCCGCATCTGGCCTATTCGATCGCGAAATACGGCATGAGCCTGTGCGTGCTCGGTCTTGCCGGCGAGCTTGCGCCGAAGGGCATCGCCGTCAACGCGCTCTGGCCGCGCACGACCATCGCCACCGCCGCCGTGCAGAACCTGCTCGGCGGCGAGAAGATGGTGCAGGCCAGCCGCACGCCCGAAATCCTGGCCGACGCCGCGCATATGATCTTCAGCAAGCCCTCGCGCGCGTTTTCCGGGAACTTCCTGATCGACGACAGCTTCATGGCAAGCGAGGGCGTCACCGATTTCACACCCTATCGCGTCGACCCGTCGGTGCCGCTGATGCCCGACTTCTTCGTCCCCGCCGACGACAAGCCGCCTGCAGGCGTCACCGGCGGGATGTGAGGCCACGCGCCCGTCATCCGTTTGACATCGTTGCGCGATGGGAGTTCTTGCAGCGCAACAAAACGGCTCGGCCGTTCCGCTGAGAGTGCCTCGCCATGCTCCTGATCCACGGCATCTGTCCCGAACACGGCGACCGCCTGGTCCACCGCACGGTCATGACCGACGAGGCGATTCCGCAGGGCTCGGTCTGGATCGATCTGCTCAATCCGAGCGCCGACGAGGACAAGAAGATCGAGGCCCATCTCGGCATCTCGATCCCGACGCGCGAGGAAATGCACGATCTCGAACCGTCCGAGATCATCTACACCGAGAACGGCGCGCATTACATGACCGCGCGGGTGATCTGCCAGTCCGAGACGCAGGTGCCCCGGCTCGCCGACGTCACCTTCATCCTGACCGAGAAGGCGCTGGTCACGGTGCGCTATGACGAGCCCGGGGCGTTCGGCATCTTCCTGAACCGCGTCGCCAAGCCGGGCGGCTGCGGCCTCCAGCCGGCGGCGGTGATCGAGGGCCTGATCGAAGCGATCGTCGACCGGGCCGCCGAGGTTCTGCGCGGCGTCGGCGACAGGATCGACGAGGCGTCGCGCCGGGTCTTCGAGGGCAAGAGTTCGGCCGTCGAGCAGAACAGCGCCTATCAGGCGATCATCCGCAAGATCGGCCAGTACGAGCACATCATCTCCAATGTCCGCGAGAGCATGGTCTCGGTCGAGCGCGTGCTGCTGTTCCTCTCGGCCAATTTCAAGCGCCCGGCCAAGGCGGTCAGCGGTTTCAACCCGGAATGGCGCACCTCGGTCCGCGACGTCCAGGCGATCGAGGAGCACGCCACCTTCATCTCCAGCAAGCTGTCCTTCATGCTCCAGGCGACGCTGGGCCTCGTCGGGCTGGAGCAGAACAAGATCATCAAGCTGTTCTCGGTCGTGGCCGTGGTGCTGATGCCGCCGACGCTGATCGCCTCGATCTACGGCATGAACTTCGAAAAAATGCCGGAGCTGAAATGGGACTACGGCTACCCGATGGCGCTGGCCCTGATGGTGGTGTTCGCCATCCTGCCCTACCTGTTCTTCCGCTGGAAGAAGTGGCTTTGACGTCCGGCCCCCGCACGGCGCGATCGCGCCCGGCCGCTGGCCCGTCTGGTCCGGCCGTTGGCGGCGGGCTCGCTGGCGGCTCTTGCTTCCCTCGCCGCCCGATGGCGTCATGGCCGCGATGCTGCAACGGAGGCGAGCGCCATGTCATCCACCGACGCGGAGAAGGCGAGGCTGGTGCTCGACGTCTTCAAGCATTTCGACACCGAGCCGGGCGAGCCGCTGGCGGCGGGAAACCTGCTCTCGATCGCCGCGATGAACGGCTGGCAGACGACGGATATCGCGGACGGCTACAAGCACGGCGTCTCGCTCGGCTGGTTCGAGGATGGCCCGAACGGAACCGTTATGCTGACCCCGGCGGGCTTCGCCCAGCTTTGACGGCGGCGCGACGGCCGGATCATTGACCGGGTCCGCGACCCCCGCGCCGCCGCCTCCGCCCCGGACGAACGCTGACCTGCTATGCGTCGCCGCTTTGTCGGCTCGACCACGCCGCTCCGCGCGGCGACAGCCGGTACCCTGTCTCGAGACTTTCGGTGAGCCCGAGCGCCTTCAGCTTGCGGATGTCCCGCTTGAGCCCCGGCATGTCCCGTCCCAGCATGGCGGCCAGCTCGGCGGCGCGCCGGCCAGGATGCCGGGCGATCAGAGCCAGTGTCGCGCCGGTCCAGGCGCGAGCCGCATCGAGCCGCTGCAAGCGCTGCGCGATCGAGACCATCCCGGCATCGTCGATATCGGCCTGCGCGCGGAGCCCGACGCGTGGGTCGGGACCCGCCAGCCGGAGGCGGATACGGTAGAGCTGGCCCTCGCGCCCGGCGAGGTCGGCGAGCAGCGCCGCCGGCGAGTCATGCCCGGCGGCGACGGCGTCGTCGGCGCTGATCGTATCCTCGGCGATGGCGTCCACGGACTCGATCGCCAGAATGCCGATCGTCGTCGCAAGCGTGCCGCCGCCCCTGACGCCGGGTTTGCGCCAGCGCCGGTAGACGAGGCTGATCCGCCCCGAGGCGATCTCGTCCAGGGTCTGCCGCGTCAGCAGCATCGTCTATCCCAGCACCCGCGCCATCACGTCGTTCAGCGAGCCGGCGTCGCGCTCCAGCCAGCCCGGCGCGGGCAACCCCTTCGAGCGCAGAAAATCCGGGTTGAACAGTTTTGACTGATAGCGCGTGCCGTAGTCGCACAGGATCGTCACGATGGTGTGGCCGGGCCCCATCCGCTTTGCCAGCCTGATCGCGCCGGCGACGTTGATGCCCGACGAGCCGCCCAGGCACAGCCCCTCATGCTCGAGCAGGTCGAACACGATCGAAACCGCGTCCGCATCCGGAATCTGGAACGACACGTCGACGGGCGCGCCATCCAGATTCTTCGTGATCCGCCCCTGGCCGATGCCCTCGGTGATCGAGGAGCCTTCGGCCTTCAGCTCGCCGGTGGTGTAGAAGGAATGCAGCGCCGCGCCCATCGGGTCGGCCAGCCCGATCATGACCTTCGGATTGCGCTGTTTCAGCGCCATGCCGACGCCGGCCAGCGTGCCGCCTGAGCCCACCGCGCAGATGAAGCCGTCGACCTTGCCGTCGGTCTGCTGCCAGATCTCCGGACCGGTGGTCTCGAAATGGCCCTGCCGGTTGGCGACATTGTCGAACTGGTTGGCCCAGATCGCGCCGTTCGGCTCGGTCTTCGCCAGTTCTTCGGCAAGCCGTCCGGACACTTTCACGTAATTGTTCGGATTGACGTAGCCGACGGCCGGCACCTCGACCAAGGTCGCGCCGCAGAGCCGCAGCATGTCCTTCTTTTCCTGAGACTGCGTCTCGGGGATGACGATCACCGAGCGGTAGCCGAGCGCGTTGCCGACGAGTGCGATGCCGATGCCGGTGTTGCCGGCCGTGCCCTCGACGATGACGCCGCCCGGCCGCAGCGTCCCGCGCGCCTCGGCGTCGCGGATGATGGCGAGCGCGGCGCGGTCCTTCACCGACTGGCCGGGGTTCATGAACTCGGCCTTGCCCAGGATGGTGCAGCCGGTCTCCTCGGAGGCGCGGTTGAGTCGGATCAGCGGGGTGTTGCCGATGGCCTCGATGACGCCGTTGCGGATGGTCATGTCGAAATTTCCCGTTTTGGTCCCAACCTGATAGGCGAAAGCTCCCGACAAATCACCAGTCAGCCGCGCATGCCGCCCCTTGCCGAAAAACCATTCCCCGACAGGCGTCTCGCCATGAACGAGACCCTGACGGTCGCGCGGCTCGGCCAGCGCGGCGACGGCGTCGCCGAGACGCCTGACGGCCAGGTTTTCGTGCCCTACGCGCTGCCGGGCGAAACGGTTCGCGTCATCCGCGACGGCGAGCGCGGCCAGCTCGTCGAGATCATCGCGCCCGCATCGTCGCGCATCGCCGCGATCTGCCCGCTCTTCACCCGCTGCGGCGGCTGCGCGGCGCAGCATATGGACGAAGACCTGTACAAGACCTGGAAGCGCCAGCAGGTCGTCACCGCGCTGGAGCGCGCCGGCATCGCCGCCGAGGTCGCGGAGGTTGTAGACGGCCATGGCGCCGGCCGCCGCCGCGTCACCTTTCACGCCCGCCGCGAGGGAGCCGGGATGCTGGTCGGCTTCATGGCGGCGCGCAGCCATGACCTGATCGCCGTCGAGGCTTGCCCCGTGCTCAGCGCCGGCCTCGCCCGCGCTCCGGCGGTTGCGCAATTGCTGGCCAACCGGCTCGGCAGCTCGAACAAGCCGCTCGATCTCCAGGTCACGGCCTCCGACGCCGGGCTCGACGTCGACATCCGCGGCCATGGCCCGGCCGGCGACAAGCTCCGGCTCGCGCTGACGGAGGCCGCCGAGCGGCTCGATCTGGCGCGGCTCTCTATGCATGGCGAGATCGTCGTCGAGCGGCGGCCTCCCTTGCAGGCCATGGGCAAGGCGATGGTCGCCCCCGCTCCGGGTGGCTTCCTGCAGGCGACGGTCGCGGGCGAGGAGATGATCGCGGCGCTGGTGCTCGCGGCGCTGCCGAAGGGCAAGCGCGTCGCCGATCTCTTCGCCGGCTGCGGCCCGTTTTCCTTTCGCCTTGCGGAAAAGGCGCAGGTCCATGCGGTCGAAAGCGACAAGGCGGCGATGCTGGCGCTGGCGCGCGCGGCCGGCGCGACGCAGGGGCTCAAACCCATTTCGACCGAGACGCGCGATCTCTTCCGCCGGCCGCTGCTGGAGCATGAGCTGAACGGTTTCGACGCGGTGGTGCTCGATCCGCCGCGCGCGGGGGCGGAAGCCCAAATCCGGCGGCTGGCGGCGGCGAAGACCGGAACCGTGATCTACGTCTCCTGCGACGCCGGCAGCTTTGCCCGCGACGCTGCGATCCTGATCGCGGGCGGATATGCGCTGGAAGGCGTCACGCCGGTCGACCAGTTCCGCTATTCAGCCCATATCGAACTGGTCGGCCGCTTCCGCAGGCCGGGCCGGCGCTGAGGAGACGAGCCGTTGAGCGACATTCTGGAACGCATGGCGGGCGTCGTCGGCGCAAAAAACCTGATCGTCGAGCCCGGCGACATGGTCCCCTATCTCAAGGAATGGCGCGATCTGTTTCGCGGCAAGGCGCGCGCCGTGGTCCGCCCCGGCTCGACGGAGGAGGTTGCGGCGCTGGTCGGGCTCGCCGCCGAAACGGGAACCACGCTCGTGCCGCAGGGCGGCAATACCGGCCTCGTCGGCGGCCAGATTCCGATCGCGGAGGGCCGCGAGATCATCCTGTCCTTGCAGCGCCTCGACAGGATCCGCGCCGTCGACGCCGACAGCGATGCGATGACGGTCGAGGCCGGCGTCACGCTCCAGCGCGCTCAGGACGCGGCCGAGGCCGCGGGCCGGCTCTTCCCGCTCTCGCTCGCCTCGGAAGGCTCCTGCACCATCGGCGGCAATCTCTCGACCAATGCCGGCGGCACCGCCGTGCTGGCCTATGGCAACGCCCGCGAGCTCTGCATGGGGCTCGAGGTCGTGCTGGCCGATGGCCGCATCTGGAACGGCCTGCGCCAGCTCCGCAAGGACAATACCGGCTACGATCTGAAGAACCTCTTCATCGGCGCGGAGGGCACGCTCGGCGTCATCACCGCGGCCGTGCTGAAGCTGTTCCCGCTGCCGGCGGCGCGCGCCACCGCGATGCTCGCCGTGCCGACGCCGCAAGCCGCGCTCGACCTGCTCAACGCCGCCAAGGCCGGCGCCGGCGGCACGCTCACCACCTTCGAGCTGATGTCGCGGCTCTGCATGGAGTTCGTGCTGCGCCATGCGCCGGGCGCGCGCGACCCGCTCTCGGGCCCGTCGCCCTGGTATGTGCTGATGGAGGTCTCCTCGCAATCGGCCAGCGGTCTCGACGAGGCGGTCGAGGCCTTCCTCGGCGCGGCGCTGGAACGGGGCCTGATCACCGACGCCGCGCTCGCCGGCTCGCTCGGCCAGCGCGCCGATTTCTGGAAGCTGCGCGAGATGCTGTCGGAGGTGCAGACCCATGAGGGCGGCTCGATCAAGCACGACGTCTCGGTGCCGCTGCAGGCGGTGCCGGAGTTCATCGCGCGCGCCTGCGCCGTCTCGGAAGCGCTGATCCCCGGCTGCCGGCCGCTGCCGTTCGGCCACATGGGCGACGGCAATGTCCACTACAACGTCAGCCAGCCGGTGGGCGCCGACAAGGCCGGCTTCATCGCCCGCTGGGCCGAGCTCAACCAGGCGGTCCACGCCATCGTGGCCGAATTGCACGGCTCGATCTCGGCCGAACACGGCATCGGCCGGCTCAAGCGCGACCTGCTGCCGGGCGTGAAGGACCCGGTCGAACTGGCGTTGATGCGGACGCTGAAGGCGACGCTCGATCCGCGGGGCATCCTGAATCCGGGAGCGGTGATCTAGGCGGCGCACGGGCCGCAGGCCGTCATCGTCGGACAGGGGCTGTGGATCGACAGGCGGTTGGATAGAGGGGCAGCCGAACAGGCTGGCGCGCGCTTGCTGTTGGAGGAGATGCGGCATGGACGGATTCACCGGCGGCTGCCTGTGCGGAAATGTCCGGCTCGTGGCGTCGGGACGGCCGTACAGGGTCGGCCTCTGTCACTGTCTCGACTGCCGCAAGCATCATGGAGCGCTGTTTTACGCAGCCGCCGTGTTCCCCCGGGACGCGGTGACGATCGACGGCGAAACCCGTGACTACGCCGGGCGCTTCTTCTGCCCCCGCTGCGGCTCGTCCGTGTTCGCGCGCAGCGCCGACGAGATCGAAGTGCATCTGGGGGCCCTCGATGCCCCCGACCAACTGACGCCGACCTACGAAAGCTGGGTCTGCCGTCGCGAATCCTGGCTGCCGCCGTTTCCGCTCGCGAGGCGCTACGAGCGCGATCGCGACGCCATCGATCGCGCTGAGGAGGAGTAGCCCCCGTCGCAAGCGATGTTGCGGCAAGCAACTCGCTCAAACAGCCGCAACATACCCGTCCCGTCGCGGGTCCGCCGCCCCCGTGAACACGCCCGTCGCCGGGTCGCGCGCCACCGCCTGCATGCCGCCGCACTTCATTGTCCAGCCAGTGTCGAACGCCGTGATCTCGTGGCCGCGCCGGCGCAGTTCGGCGAGCGTCTCCGGCGCGATGCGGTTTTCCGCCTCGATGGCGCGGCCGTCCCAAAGCCTTGCGCGCGGGGCCTCGATCGCCTCCTGGAGCGGCAGGCCGAAGTCGCAATGCTGCACCATCGCCTGCACCTGCGTCTGCATGATGCCGTAGCTGCCGGGCGTGCCGAGCGCCAGCACGGGCTCGCCATCGCGCAGCGACAGGCTGGGCGACATGCACATCGGCAGCTCCGAGCCCGGCGCGGCGCGGTTGGGGCTGCCGGGCTGGACATCGGCCCAGTAGAGGAAGTTGTTCAGCGTCAGCCCCGTTCCCGGCACGACGACGCCGCTGCCGAAGGGGCTGCCGAGGCTGTTGGTGATGCAGATCATGTTGCCCTCCCGGTCGCCGACCGAGAAGGAGGTCGTATGGGCCGGGTCCTCGCCCGGCTGCGGCGTCCATTGCTCGGTCGGCCCGGTGACGGGCCGGCCGTCGCCGGCGCGCTCGCGCAGCCTTGCGACGAAAGCCTCCGACATGATCTCGGAAAGCGTTTCGGGCGAGGGGTTGTTGTAAGCGATGCGGATGCCCGCCGCGAGCCGGATGGCGCGATAGACCAGGTCGAGATGGTCCGGGCCGTCCCTTGTCAGGCTCGCGAGGCCGAAGCCCTCGAGGATGCGCAGCGACAACAGGAACTGGAAGGCCTCGCAGGTCGGCGGCGGCACATGGACCGACAGGCCGCGATAGGCGGCTGCCAGCGGCTCGCGCCAGCGCGGAGCAACGGCGCCGAGATCGGCCATCGTCATCGTGCCGCCGAGCGCGGCGAGATGCGCCACGATCGCCTCTCCGAGCGCGCCGCGATAGAGATGGTCCGGGCCTTTCTCTGCTATCTCCGAGAGGGTCCTGGCCAGATCGGGCTGGCGCAGCAGCGTCCCGAGCCCGACCGGCCCGCCATCCGGCAGATAGGCCGCCGCGAAAGCCGGATACAGGTCTGGCCAAGCCTTCAGCAACGGGGCCTGCTCGTTGAATTCCTCGACGCCGAACTCGGCCAGCGGAAAGTCGTCCTCGGCGAGAGCTATCGCTGGGGCCAGAATCTCGGCCAGCGGCTTGCGGCCATAGCGGCTGGCGATCTCGCACCAGCCGGCGAGGTTCCCGGGCATGGCGACGGACAAGGCTCCGCGCTCGAGATCGCTGCGCCGGCTGAAGCGCTCCGGCGTGAAACTCGCCTGGATCGGCGGCACGAAATCGAGCACGCGGACGCGGGCTTCCGCTGCCACCCATATCGTCGCCGAGCCCATGCCCGCGAGGCTCGACATGAAGGGCTCGACCACATTGAGCGCGGCCGCCGTCGCGGCTGCCGCGTCGAAGGCGTTGCCGCCGCCGGCCAGCAGCCGCGCCCCGGCCTGGGCCGCGAGCGGATGGGCGGCGGCGACCATGCCGTGGCGGGAACTCATCGTCGGGCGGCGGCCATGCATCGGGCTGGTCCTCTGGCGTTGCGCTGTAACGCATCGATCAGACCACGTTTCGCCGGCCGGGACAGGCCCGCGCGCTCCGCATTCGCGCGCCGGCGGGGTGGCTTTCCACGCATGGCTGTCTGGGTCGCCGGGTTGGCGTCGATCCTGCTGGGGAATAGCTTGTCGGCGCGCTTAAGGCTCGGTTAACCATGTCGGAGCAGCCTCGACGGATGAAGCGCCGGATGCAGGGGGCTGCTCGATGGATGCATTCACCATGGTCATCGTCGCGTGTGTCGCAGGCGAGCCGACCTGTACGGCCTCCCATATCAGCGAAACGGGGTTCGTCACGGCGCAAGCCTGCGAGGCACGCATCGACGACGTCACCCGCGCCATGACGAAGGAATTCGGCAGGCGCGAGGGCTTCAAGGGCCGCCAGGTCAGCTACGACGTCGCCTGCATGGATCGCGGCCAGCTGCAGCGCAAGCTCGGCATCGCCCAGTCCGACACCTGAGCCCGGGTCACGGCGCTACTTTGTGTAGAGCGCGTGCGTGATGAGGCCATAGCTGCCGTTGCGCCGGTAGACGCCGGCCTTTCCCTGCAGTTCATGAAGCGTGGCGTCGGCGGGGTCGAGAACGACGATGTAGTTCTTTTTTGTCTTCCGGGCCGCGACGATGAAATGCCCACCATCATGAAGCCATTTATTGTTGTATTTCGCCAGCCAGGCGATCAGAAAAAGTGCTGGCCTCTGATCTTTGATATTCTGGTAGTTCAGTTGAAATTTATAATCTGATATCTCCCAATATTTCTTCCCGGAGATTTGAATCTCTTTCCATTTGGCGAATTCTGCGACCGGATGGCAGGGAACGCCGACGACGGGCAGCACGCTGGAGGTGTTGTAGACGCCTGTGCCGTTGCCGAGGCCATTGTTGTCGCCGCTCAACTGGCTTGCGAGCAGGGAGTCGGGATAGTTGCCCGACAGGTCCTTCATCCGGCCCTCGCCGCCGACATGTGTCGCAAGCTCATACTGGTTCTCGATCATGAAGAGGCAGGCAAGTGCGCAGGACATCGTCTCTTCCTGCGTATAGATCCGATGCCGCACCCCGTCGGAATCGACGGCATCGTTGAAATCGTTCGGCATCGGGCCGCCCCCTTACTTCACGGTCGCGCAGCTTCGAATGCCTGCCGTTGCGTTACAAGCGAAAATTTCCGTCTGCCGGGTCTTCGCAAAGTCGCGCGCCAGTCAGAACAACTCGCCCTGGCCGCTGCACCCGGAGGAAGGAGCTTTGGCCACGGGCGGCTTCGGCGCCGCAGCGTCCGTTGCCAGCGGCTCCTGAATCTCGGGCCCGTCATTGGCGACCTTGTTCACCGCGTTCCCGATCCTGACCATCTCCAGCAGATCGTCGGGCGGTGGGCGCAGCAGTAGCGCGATATCGCCGGGACCGGCCTGCGGGTCGAGCCAGGCGTCGTGGTCCCTGGGGTCGAGGATCACGGGGCAGCGCTCATGGATCGCGGCCATCAGCCCGTTGGCTGGGCCATTGACCAGCGCGACGGTGTCGATTTCCGAACCGTCGGCCGAATGCCAGGTCTCCCACAGCGCCGCGAAGGCGAAGAGCCCGCGATCGGGCCGGCGAAACAGGAAGGCGCGGCTTTCGGCCTGCCGGCCGGTTCCGAGCCGCTGCCACTCATAGAAGCCGTCGGCCGGCATCAGGCAGCGCCGTCGCGCGAGCGCGGCCCGGAAGGAGGGCTTTTCCGCAGCGCTTTCGCCACGGACGTTGATCACCAGCGGAAACTCCCGTGGGTCCTTCACCCAGCCGGGCAGGAAGCCCCAGCGCATCAGGACGAACTGCCGCGCGCCCTCGTTCATCCGCACCACCGGCACAGGCTGCGTCGGCACGATGTTGTAGCGCGGCGGGAAGTTCGGCCGCTCGCGATAGGCGAACAGCGCCTGCATCGCCTCGGGCGGCAGGGTGATGGCGTAGCGACCGCACATGGCGCGCAGATGTGGCGCTCTATCCCGGCGCGATCAACACTTTCTTTGTGTTTTATCAAGCATAGTCGCGCCGTTCCCGGGGCTCGTTATGATCGTCTCAGCTATGCAAGCGCTGGCTTTTGCCGTGGACGACTGGCCCTCCGCCGAACCCGCCCCGCAACTTTCGACCGACTATCTCAACCGCTATGGCGAGGCGCTGATGCTGCTCGAGATGGCGCCGATGGACCCCGAAATCGTCGACGATCTCAAGGCCTGGAGCCCGGTCGGCTACCGCGACCATTTCGAGGCCTCGCAACTGCGCTGCGCGGCCTCGGCGCTGGCGGCCTATGCAGCGCTCGCGAGCGACCGCAGGCAGGCTTTCGACCAGGTCTGCTCGGCGATGAACCGCCTGATCGCGACGGTGACGGCGCTGCTGGACGAACGCGGGTGCGATCAGGATTCCTCGACCATCGTCGCGGTTGCGGGCGAAGCCCTGCGTGTTCTGATCGGCCGGGCGACGCTGTTCATCAACGCCAACGGGCAGGTCGATGTCGAGGCCGTGGCCACGCCCGGCTTGCAGGACGAGATCGACGCGCTCTTCGCCAACTGAGGTTCAGCCGCGCCGGCGGCCGCCGATCAGGAACTCGCGATTGCCGTCGCCGCCTTCGATGGGGGAGGGGATCGGTCCCAGGACGGCGAGGCCCAGTTCGTCCATGACCGCGGTGATTTCGGCGCAGACGCGCTCCTGCACCGCCTCGTCCCGGACCACGCCCTTCTTCAGGGCGGCGCGCCCGGCCTCGAACTGCGGCTTGATCAGCGCCACCAGCGCGCCGTGCGCGGCAAGACGCGCCACCACCGCAGGCAGGACGAGCTTCAGCGAGATGAAACTGACGTCGATCACGGCAAGCGCCGGCGGCTGCGGCATCGCCTCGGACGACAGCGCACGGATGTCCTGCGCCTCCAGGCTCGTCACGCGCGGGTCGGCGCGCAGCGAGGCGTGCAACTGCTCGCGCCCGACATCGACGGCGAAGACCCGCGTCGCGCCTCGCTGAAGCAGGACATCGGTGAAACCGCCGGTCGACGCCCCGACATCGAGGCAAATCAAACCCGTGGGATCGAGACCGAAGGCGTCCAGCGCCGCCGCGAGCTTGAGGCCGCCGCGCGAGACATAAGGGTGCGGCGCCTGCGCCGTCACGGCGGCGTCGCTGGCGATCATCTCGGAGGCCTTGCGAACGGTCGCGCCATTGGCCGTGACGAGCCCGGCCGCGATCGCGACCTGCGCCCGCGCCCGGCTCTCGAACAGGCCGCGCTCGACGAGCAACTGGTCGGCCCGGCTTTTCATCGGGTGTGTCGCGGGCTCAGGCCCGCTTGATGGCGCTGGGGACGCCGAGGGCGTGCTCGACCGTGCGCAGGATGCCGGCCGCGTCGAGCCCGGCCTGGGCGTACATGACGTCCGGCTTGTTCTGGTCCTGGAAGATGTCGGGCAGCGTCAGCGTGCGCACCTTCAGCCCGCCGTCGAGCAGGCCGGTGCGCGCGAGCAGATGCAGCACATGGCTGCCGAAGCCGCCGACCGAGCCCTCCTCGACCGTGACCAGGATCTCGTGCTCGCGGGCGAGCCGCTGGATCAGCGCCTCGTCGAGCGGCTTGGCGAAGCGCGCGTCGGCGACGGTGGTCGAGAGCCCGCGCTGGCCGAGCAGTTCGGCGGCCGCGAGGCATTCGGCGAGCCGCGTGCCGAGCGAGAGCAGCGCGACGCGCGTGCCTTCCCTGACAATGCGGCCCCGGCCGATCTCGAGCGGCACGCCGAATTGCGGCATCTCGACGCCGACGCCCTCGCCGCGCGGATAGCGGAAGGCGCTCGGCCCCTCGTCATAAGCGGCCGCGGTCGCGACCATATGGGTCAGTTCGGCTTCGTCGGCCGCCGCCATCACCACCATGTCGGGCAGGCAGGCGAGATAGGCGACGTCGAAGGCCCCGGCGTGGGTCGCGCCGTCGGCGCCGACGAGGCCGGCCCGGTCGAGCGCGAAGCGCACGGGGAGCTTCTGGATCGCGACGTCATGCACGACCTGGTCGTAGGCGCGCTGCAGGAAGGTCGAATAGATCGTGCAGAACGGCTTGAAGCCTTCGGTCGCGAGACCGGCGGCGAAGGTCACCGCGTGCTGCTCGGCGATGCCGACATCGAAGGTCCGGCCCGGAAACTCCTTGCCGAAGGCGTCGAGCCCGGTGCCGGACGGCATCGCGGCGGTGACGGCGACGATCCTGTCGTCCTTGCGCGCCTCCTTGATCAGCGCGTTGGCGAAGACGCCGGTATAGCTCGGCGCATTCGCCGGCGCCTTGGCCTGCTGGCCGGTGACGGGGTCGAACTTGACGACGCCGTGATATTTGTCGGCGCTGGCCTCGGCCGGAGCGTAGCCCTTGCCCTTCTGCGTCACGACATGGACGAGGATCGGCCCCGATTGCGCGTCGCGGACATTGCGCAGCACCGGCAGCAGATGGTCGAGATTATGGCCGTCGATCGGCCCGACATAGTAGAAGCCGAGCTCCTCGAACAGCGTGCCGCCGGTCCAGAAGCCGCGCGCATATTCCTCGGTCCGCTTGGCCTTGTCGTGGAAGAAGCGCGGCAGCCGCTCGGCCAGATGCTTGGCGACCTCGCGCAGCGAGCGGTAGGTCCGGCCCGAGACGAGGCGGGCGAGATAGGCCGACATCGCGCCGACCGGCGGGGCGATCGACATGTCGTTGTCGTTCAGGATCACGATCAGGCGCTTGCCGAGCGCGCCGGCGTTGTTCATCGCCTCATAGGCCATGCCGGCCGACATCGCCCCGTCGCCGATGACGGCGATAACATTGTTGGGCTTGCCCGCTAGATCGCGCGCCACCGCCATGCCGAGCCCGGCCGAGATCGAGGTCGAGGAATGGGCCGCGCCGAACGGGTCGTACTCGCTCTCCACGCGCCTGGTGAAGCCCGACAGCCCGCCCGGCTGGCGCAGCGTGCGGATGCGCTCGCGCCGCCCGGTCAGGATCTTGTGCGGATAGGCCTGGTGGCCGACATCCCAGATCAGCCGGTCGCGCGGGGTGTCGAAGACATGGTGCAGGGCGACCGTCAGCTCGACGACGCCGAGGCCGGCCCCGAGATGCCCGCCGGTGACGGAGACGGCGTCGATCGTCTCCAGCCGCAGTTCCTCGGCGAGCTGGCGCAGCTCGCCGTCGGGGAGACGACGCAAGGCTTCGGGCGTGCCGATCCGGTCGAGGAGGGGGGTGAGCGGGCGCTGGGTCACCCGTCCGGTCTATCGCATCGCCGCCTCGCGGCACAAGAGCGGGCCGGGCGATCGGCCATGCATGCGGCACACTGCCGCCGGATCGTTCAACTTGCGGTTGACCCGCCCGTGTCCGCCGCTGGATGATCCGGTCTGCGCTGCGAAAGCGCGGGATTCGGACTGGCCCGCGACTTGCGTTTTCCGGCGCAGACCAAGTCTGCGCCGCCGCGCGCCTACCCACAGCCGGAGTCATCATGAGCAAGCAGCGCCCGCCTCGCCTCGCCGTCATGGCCTGGCTGAAAGCCTCCGCCCTGGCCGCCGGTTTTGCGCTTGCCTGCGCGCTGACGCCGCAAGGCGCGTCCGCACAGACGCTGCGCATCGCGATGACCTCGTCGGACATCCCGACCGCGACCGGCATGCCCAATAACGGCTTCGAGGGCATGCGCTTCCTCGGCTATCCCGTCTTCGAATCGCTCGTGCTCTGGGATCTCGCGCGCACCGATGTGATTTCGCCGCTCAAGCCCGGTCTCGCCGAGCGCTGGGAGCAGGCGGCCGATGACAAGAAGACCTGGATCTTCCATCTGCGCCGCGGCGTGACCTTCCATGACGGAACGGCGTTCAACGCCGACGCCGTGATCTGGAACCTTGAGCGGATCTTCAACAAGGAGTCCCCGCAGTTCGAGCCGCCGGCGGCCGGCATCGGCCGGGCGCGCGTGCCGATTCTCGCCTCCTACCGCAAGCTCGACGACCACACCGTCGCGATCGCCACGACCCAGCCCGCCTCCTATTTCCCGGACATGATCGGGCTTCTGCTGTTCACCTCGCCCGCCTCCTTCGAGAAGGCCGGGCGGGACTGGGCGAAGGTTGCGATGCTGCCGGCCGCCGGCACCGGGCCGTTCCGCATCACCGGCGTCGTGCCGCGCGAGCGCGTCGAGCTCGCCCGGCACGACGGTTATTGGGATCGCAGCCGGACGGCGAAGGTCGAAAAGGTCGTGCTGCTGCCGATCCCGGAGGCCAACGCCAGGCTCGCGGCGCTGCGCACCGGCCAGGTCGACTGGATCGAGGCCCCGCCGACCGACGCCATCCCGTCGCTGAAACAGGCCGGTTTCTCGATCGTCACCGGCTCCTATCCGCATGTCTGGCCCTGGTTCTTCAGCATCGGGGCGAGCAACAGCCCGTTCAAGGACGTCCGCGTCCGGCAGGCGCTGAACTATTGCGTCGACCGCGCGGGCGTCGTCGCCCTGCTCAACGGCACGGCCGAACCCTCGGTCGGCTGGCTCAAGGCGAGCGACCGGCATTTCGGCAAACCGCAGAACCGCTATGCCTTCGACCCGGCCAGGGGCAAGGCGCTGCTGGCGCAGGCCGGTTTCACGGCAAGCAAGCCGCTCTCCTTCAAGGTGATGATCTCGACCTCGGGCTCCGGCCAGATGGCGCCCCTGCCGATGAACGAGTTCCTCCAGGCCAGCCTGAAGGAGGCCTGCGGCGTTAATGTCGAGTTCAACGTCGCCGAATGGCAGGTGCTGCTGAACAACATGCGCTCGCTGCCCGATGCGCCGAGCCTCGGCGGCGCGCTCAGCCTCAACATCTCTTCGCCCTCCTCGGACGCAGGCGTGATGGCGCGTTATTTCGCGGCCGCCGGCGCGCCTCCCAACGGCTTCAACTTCGCGCAGTGGCGCGACGAGGCCTTCGAGAAGAACCTGGCGACGCTGGCCGAGGCGACCGACCCGAAGGTCGTTGCCGACGCCATGGCGGCGGCGCATGAGCGGCTGGTCGACGATGCGCCCTGGCTCTACATCGTCCACGATCTCAACCCGCGCGCCATGTCGACCAAGGTGAAGGGCTTCGTCTCGCCCCAGTCCTGGTTCGTCGACCTGACGCTTGTGAGCATGCAGTGAGCCCGATGAGCGACGCGCCGCGCCCGACGACCGACCCCGCCTTCCTGCCGGCCCATGCCCTCGCTCGGGAGATCGCCGCAAGGCGGCTCTCGCCGGTCGAAATCGTCGATGCGCTATTTGAGCGGATCGACAGGTTCGAACCCAAGCTGCAGGCCTTCGTCGCCGTCTATGCCGACGATGCCCGCCTTGCGGCCGAGGGCGCCGACAAGGCGATCCGCTCCGGCCATGCCGTCGGCCCGCTGCATGGCGTGCCGGTGGCGCTCAAGGACCTGATCGACATCGAGGGCCGCATCACCACAGCGGGCTCCGCCAACTGGCGCGCACGCCGCTCGAGCGTGACCGCCACGATCGCGCGGCGCATGATCGCGCAGGGCATGATCGTGCTGGGGAAAACCCACACCGTCGAGTTCGCCTTCGGCGGCTGGGGCACCAACCAGCACATGTGCACGCCCTGGAACCCATGGGATCCGGTCGATGCGCGCACGCCGGGCGGCTCCAGCAGCGGCTCGGGCGTGGCGGTGGCGGCGCGGCTCGCGCCCTGGGCGATCGGCACCGACACCGGCGGTTCGGTGCGTCTGCCGGCCTCCTATTGCGGCCTGACGGGCCTGAAGGCCACGATCGGCCGGATCTCGACCTATGGCATCGTGCCGCTCTCGGCGACGCTGGACACGCCCGGGCCGATGGCGCGCGACGTCGAGGACGTGGCGCTGCTGTACAACGTCATGCAGGGGCCCGATCCGTTCGATCCCAATACGCGCGGCGTCCTGGCCGTCGATCCGATGCCGACGCTGAAGCGCGGCGTGCGCGGCCTGCGGCTCGCGCGGATGCCCGGCAGCGAGCGCGACGGTGTCGATGCGGAGACGCTCGCCGCCTATGACCGTTCGCTGAAGACCCTGGCCGGGCTCGGCGCCGAGATCGTCGACATCGCGTTGCCGTTCGCCTTCGCCGATTTCCTGAGCGCGCAGGCGATCGTCCAGGCCGAGGCCTATTTCAACGACGGCGCGCTCGCCGACGACGCCTCGCTGCAGCTCGACGAAGCCGTGCGCGCCCGCCTGCTCGCCGGAGCCGGCGTCTCGGCGCAGGCCTATCTCGAGACGAGACGGCGGCAGGCGCAGGAAAAGCGCGCTTTGGCGCAGGCCATGGCCGGGGTCGACGCGCTCCTGACGCCGAGCACCGAAACTCCGGCGATCCGGCTCGACCAGATCGATCAGGCAAGGATGAATTCGCGCTTCACCCGTTTCGGCAATTTCCTCGAAATGTGCGCGCTTTCGCTGCCCAATGGCTTTTCGGCGGGCGGCCTGCCGCTTTCGCTCCAGATCTGCTGCCAGGGCTTTGAGGAGGCGACGGCGCTGCGCATCGGTTACGCGCTGCAGCAGGTGACCGATTTCCATCTGCGCGTGCCGCCGATGGTGGCGTGAGCCACGGCAGGAATCGGGTGGGCCCGGACGGCCCTTGATGGGAGAGCTTGCCTCATTCGCAAGCAGGAACCCGCCCGATGTCTTCGCCCCTTCCGCTCGCTCTGCTGCTCGCCGGCATCCTGGCGCAGTTCGCCGACAAGCTCGCCCTCGACACGATCACGCTGGCGGCGACGCAAGGGGGCGCCAGCCCGCGCCTCGTCGGACTGCTGGTCGCAGCCCAGTCGGCGGCCTGGCTCCTGGTCTCGCTGCCGGCCGGCGTCGTCGCCGACCGGGTTGCGCCACGCACGCTGATCGTCGTGGGCGGCGTCCTGATGCTGGCGGGCTCGGCGCTCGGCGCGCTCCTGCTCGGCGCGGGCGCGACCGGCTGGCTGCTGGCGCTCTCGGCCTTCGTGGCGGCCTCGGGTCCGGTGGTGATCGCGCTCGCCATCTTCGTGCTGCTGCCGCGCATGGTCGCGCTCGCGGAGCTGCCGCGCGCCAATGGCCGGCTCGAACTCGGCCGCGCCTGCCTCAGTCTCGCCGCCCCGCTCATCGCCGGCTGGGCCGTGGCGCGCGGGCAGGGCGCTCTCGGGCTGGCGATCTGTGCGCTCCTTGGCGCATTGGTGCTCGTCGCGGCCTCCCGCCTGCCGGGCGAGCGGCCCGCGCCCCAGCCGAGGCAGAAGCTCCACCGCGCCATCGCCGAAGGCGGGGCCTTCGTCCTGCGCCACCCCTATCTCCGCCCGATCGCGCTCTGCGCCATCGCCTGGAACATGGCCTTCTTCGCCTTTCTCGCCATCGTCACGCCCTATGCCGCGCGCGTCCTGCTGCTGAACCCGGAGGCGATCGGGCTGGCCTCCTCGGCCTATGGCGTTGGGTTGATCGCCGGCGCGCTCAGCGGCGCGGCGCTCATCGCGCGGCTGCCGACCGGGCTCCTGCTCGTCTTCGGACCGGCCTCCTCGTTTCTCGGCGCCGGCCTGCTCGCGCTGACGCCGGCTGCGTTCGGCTGGCCGGCGCTCGCGCTCGCCTTCGTCCTGTTCGGATTCGGGCCGATCCTCTGGTTCATCGTCCAGACCAGCCTGCGCCAGGCGGTGACGCCGCAGCCCTTGCTCGGTCGCGTCAGCGCGACGCTGACGACGGCGATGTACGGCATGCGCCCTCTCGGCGCGCTGGCGGGCGGGCTGGCCGGCGAGTGGCTCGGGCTGCAGGCTGCGATCTGGCTGCCCGTCGGGCTCTTCGCGCTCTCGACGCTGGCGATCCTGGCCTCGGCGATGCCGGGCTTGCGGGCAATGCCGGAGGGGGAGCTCAGCCCTCAGGCAGCGGGATGAATTCCTCGGCGTCGCCGGGCACCGTGTCGAAGCGGCCGGCCTTCCATTCCGCCTTGGCCTGGTCGATGCGCTCCTTCGAGGAGGAGACGAAATTCCACCAGATGTGGCGGGGCCCGTCCATCGGCTCGCCGCCGACCAGCATCAGCCGGCTCTGGTCGAGGCTGAGGATCGAGATGCGGTCGCCCGGCTTGAACACCAGCAATTGCCCCGCCCCGAACTCGTCGCCGGCGATGTCGATCCTGCCGGCCACGATGTAGACGGCGCGCTCCTCGTGCTCGGCGTCGAGCGGCAGGATCGCGCCGGGCGCAAGCACCGCCTCGGCATAGAGCACGTCCCAGGGAAATCTGACCGGCGAGGTCTCGCCATAGGCCTGCCCCATGATCAGGCTGATGCGTTTTCCGCCTTCTACGATGCGCGGCAGTTCGGGCGCGGCGTGGTGGGCGAAGGCTGGCGCGGTCTCCTCATGCGTCTTCGGCAAGGCGAGCCAGGCCTGGATGCCGTAGAGCTTCGGGCCCCCAGTGCGGGCCTCGACGCCGGTTCGCTCGGAATGCACGATCCCGCGCCCCGCCGTCATCAGATTGACCGCGCCCGGCTTGATCGCGAGCGCGGTGCCCAGCGAATCGCGGTGCATGATCTCGCCGTCGAACAGATAGGTCACGGTCGAAAGCCCGATATGGGGGTGCGGGCGCACGTCGAGCCCTTCCCCGACATGGAATTCGGCCGGTCCCATCTGGTCGAAGAAGATGAAGGGCCCGACCATCTTGCGGCCGATCGAGGGCAGCGCGCGCCGAACCGAAAACCCGCCGAGATCGCGGGCGCGCGGCACGATCACCTGCTCGATCGCCTGACAGGAGCGGGCGTCGCCGGCGACGGGGTCTTCGGCTGGGAGTTGTGACATGGCGCGCTCCCGGGTGCGGTAAAGCCTATTTGTCGACGTCCAGCGCAGCAGCGCCCGTCGGTTTGCCGTCCGCGCCGAGGGTGATTTTCTCGATGCGCGCCTCGGCCTGCTTCAGCAGCGCGTCGCAGCGCGCCTTCAGCGCCTCGCCGCGCGTGTAGATGTCGATCGATTCCTCGAGCGCCACGTCGCCGCGCTCCAGCTTTGCGACGATGGCCTCGAGTTCCTTCAGCGCGGCCTCGAAAGGCAGGGCGGCGATGTCTGCGTTCTGCTTGGCGTCGGTCACAGCGTGATTCCCGTTTGCCGACGGTTATCGGCGCAGCCGCCCAACGCCGCAACCCCGCTTCAGACGATCACACCGGCAGCGCCGAGCTCTTCTTGATGGTGCGCAGGGTCAGCGTCGACTGCACCCGCGTGACGCCCGGCAATTGCGTGATGATGTCGGTATGGATGCGCTCGAAATCGGCGCTGTCGCGGTAGATCACCCGCATCAGATAGTCATGCGCGCCGGCCAGCAGATGGCACTCCAGGATTTCGGGCAGGTTCTGCACCGCCTGCTCGAAGCCTTCCAGCGAGGCGCGGCCCTGCTGGTCGAGCGTGACGAAGACGAAAGCGGTGCCCGGAAACCCCGCGATCTTGTCGTCGAGCATCATCGCATAGCCGCGAATCAGCCCGCTTTCCTCGAGCTGGCGCACCCGGCGCAGGCAGGCCGAGGGCGAGAGATGCACCTTCTCGGCGAGGTCGGAATTGGTGATCCGCCCGTCCATCTGCAGGATGCGCAGGATGGAGCGGTCGCGGGAATCGAGTTCGATCGTCATGATGTCGGCAAAACCCCTTTGAGGGATGCTTTGTCGCAAAATCAGCCGGATGCAAGCAATTTTCTGCGCCGAATTGGGATTGTCGCGCCGCGTTCGGCCTCGGGCTCTCATGCGCTCGCACGAAGCTGCTGTAGCGGCAGCGCAATCCGGGCGGCTGCTCAGTCGAAGGCGAGCGAAAACGGCGCGCCCTCGAAGGCGTCCGCGCCGCGGCCGATCCGTTCGACCGCGGCGACCATCCGGCCGTCGCGCCCGAGCAGTGCGTCGGCGATCGCGACCAGCCGCGCATTCGGCGTCGCGGATGGCGAGGCGGCGCGCAGCCGCCTGGCGAACTCGTCCTCGTCGCGATCGGGCGAGAGCGCGCAGGCGGTGATGAAGGCGCCGGCCGTCGAGCGGCTGATGCCGGCCCAGCAATGGATCACGATCGGCGCGGCGCGGTCCCACTCGCGCACGAAGCGCAGGACGCGCTCGACATGTTCCTGTGCCGGAACGACATGCCCGTCGAGCGGCGAGACGATGTCGGACATGCCGATGAACAGATGGTGCTCGGGGCTGATTCCGGGCGGGCGTTCGACCACGGTGTTGACGTTGATCAGCGTGACGACATGGCTGGCTTTGACGCTGGCGACCGTCTCGTGCAGGCGCGAGAGGGAAGAGACGTGCAGGGTCGGCATGGCTTGGGCATCCTGTCGATCGCCGGCACGCGAGGCGGCGGGCCGGAGGTTCGCCAGTCTATCGACTTTGCCGGGGGCATCGCTAGAAGCTGGCCCGTTTTCCGTTGGATACCATCGAAAGTCCCCGATGAATCTCTGGCTCCGCCTGCTCTGGCTGCTGCTGACCACGCCGCTCCGTCCGAAACTCGCCCCGCTCGGCGAGCCTTCCAGCCTGCCGTTCCGGGTCTGGCCGCACGACCTCGACACCAGCCTGCACATGAACAATGGCCGCTACTGGACGCTGATGGATCTCGGCCGGACCGATCTGATGCTGCGCACCGGGCTCTGGCGCGCCGTGCTGCGGCACCGCTGGGTGCCGGTGGTCAATGCCGGCGCGATCCGATTCCGGCGCGAGCTGCGGCTGTTCCGGCCCTTCCGGGTCGAGACCGCGATCCTGTGCTGGAGCGAGACCTGGCTGGTGATGCAGCACCGCCTCGTCAGCCGGGCGCGCGACGGGGGCGAGATCGTCGCGGCGCATGCGCTGGTCCGGGCCGCGCTCTACGACAGGGCCGAGAAGGGATATGTTCCGGTGGCGCGATTAATGGCCGAGATCGGAATCGTGGCGGAAAGCCCCGAGCCCGGCCCCGAGGTCGCGGCCTTTCTCGCCGCCGAGGCGGCGATGCGGGGTCCGGCCGTCTGACCGGCAGCGCCGAAAGACGGCCTTGCGCGGCTACTCCGCCGCCAGCCGGGTCGCGCGCCATTGCGCCAGCAGCGCCCGCAACGCGCCGGGTTTCAGCGGCTTGTTGAGCAGGTGGACGTCGAGCGCATCGGCGGCCTCGCGGACCTGCGGCGTCCGGTCGGCTGTGAGCAGGATCGCGGGCACGCCGCCGCTCACGCGCTCGCGCAGGGCGCTGATCGCGGTCAGGCCGTTGCCGTGGTCGAGATGGTAGTCGGCGATGACTACGTCGGGCTCGCCGCCAGTCCTCAGCGCCTGCAGCGCCTCGTCCAGCCCGGGCGCGGTCGCAACCGCGCAGCCCCAGCCTTCGAGCAGGCGCTTCATGCCGTCCAGGATCGCGGGTTCGTTGTCGATCACCAGCAGCCGCAGGCCCGCGAGCTGGCCTGCCGGGGCATTGCGCGGGGCCGCGCCCGTCGACATCGCCGGCAGCGGCGAGGCGCGCGGCGCCAGCACGGAAAAGCGCGTGCCTCGACCCGGCGTCGAGACCAGCGTCAGCCGGTGGTCGAGCGTGCGCGCGATGCGCTGGACGATCGAGAGCCCGAGACCCAGCCCCCGCGCCACCTTGGCGCCCTGGTCGAGCCGCTGGAATTCGCGGAACACCGTCTTCTGCTTGTTTTGGGGAATGCCGAGCCCGGTATCGAGGATCTCGATCGAGACCTGCGCGCCGCGGCGGCGGCAGCCGACCAGGACCTTGCCGCCCGGTGTGTATTTGATCGCGTTGGAGACGAGGTTCTGCAGCAGGCGGCGCAACAGGCGGCGGTCGGAACGCAGCGCCAGATTCGTCGGCATGAAGACGAGTTTCAGGCCCTTCTCCTGCGCGCTCGGCTCGAATTCGCGCTGGAGCTGTCGCATCAGTTCGTCGAGGCGGAAGGCGGTGATCTGGGGCTTCGCCGCTCCGCCGTCGAGTCGGGAAATTTCCAGAAGCGCGGTCAGGATCTCCTCGACGGCGTCGAGCGAGGCGTCGATGTTTTCGGCGAGATCGGGGCTGCCGGCCGTGCGATCGCGTTCGACCAGCGACGTGGCGTAGAGCCGCGCCGCGTTCAACGGCTGCAGGATGTCGTGACTGGCGGCGGCGAGGAAGCGCGTCTTCGAGGCGTTGGCCTCCTCGGCCTCGGCCTTGGCGCGCTGGAGTTCGGTATTGACGCGCAGGATTTCCTCGGTGCGCTCGACGACGCGCAGTTCGAGCCGTTCATTGGTGCGCTCGAGCTCCTCCTCGGCCTCCACCGCCTCGGTGATGTCGGTATAGGTCGTGACGAGGCCGCCATCGGGCAGCGGGTTGGAGCGGATCTCGATGACCTTCTTCGACGGATAGAGCTTGAGGCGCACCGGCTCGCGGTCGTTGACGAAGCTTTCAAGCCGCGCCGCCATCAGCTCGTCGCGCTGGCCGTCGCCATAGGCGCCGCGCGCCGCGTTGAAGCGCACCACCTCGTCGAGCCCGGTGCCGAAGCGCACCAGCGAGGGCGGCAGGTCGTAGAGCTGGATGAAGGCCTGGTTCCAGGCGAGCAGGCGCAGATCGCGGTCGAGCACGGTGATGCCCTGGCCGGCATGGTCGAGCCCGTGCTGGAGGATGTCGCGGTTGTATTGCAGCGCCGCCGAGGCGTCGTCGAGCAGCTTGAAGGCGGCTTCCGTCGAGAGGTTGCGCCGGCGCAGCAGGAGCGAGAGCACCAGCCGCGAGGAGGCCGCGCCGATCGCCGAGGAGAGCAGGTGCTCGCCGAAGCGCAGCAGATGGATATCGGCCTCGCGGTTGGCGTTGGGCGCCTCGCCGCGGTTGCTGGCGAAACCCTCGAAGGCGCGCTGCGTCCGCTCCTGGCCGAGATAGCGCCCGATCGTCGATTGCAGCTCGGCCTCGGTGACGCTGGAACGCCAGAGCGAGAGGGATTGCGCCATCGTCGCCTTGTCGGATTCGACGAAGGCGTTGGCCTGGAGGCGCTCCATCGCATTGGCGGGGCGCAGCAGCGAGAAGCCGAGATAGGCCAGAACGTTGAGGCCGAGGCTCCAGAGCACGCCATGGGCCAGGGCCGGCAGCTCGAGCCCGAACAGCGCTTCGGGCCGCAGCGCCGCGATGCCGAGCGGTCCGAGCCTGACCACATCGATCCAGGGGCTGGTCGGATGCACCAGGCTCGGCATCAGCAGGGTGTAGGCCCAGACCGCGATGCCGATGGCGAGGCCCGCCGCCGCGCCCAGCGCCGTGCCGCGCCGCCACACCAGTCCGCCGAAGAAGGCCGGCGCGATCTGCGCCGTGGCCGCGAAGGAGAGCAGCCCGATCGAGACCAGCGCGGCTTCGCCGGCGGCGCGGTAATAGGCGTAGCCGAGCAGGATCACGACCAGGATCGCGATGCGCCGGATGATCACGATCTTCGAGCCGAGGTCGCCGCCGGCCGTGCCGTTGCGCGGCTCTTCCGAGGTCAGCATCGCGACCGAGCGCTGCGGATCGCTGAGGCCGCGCTGACCGCGCAGCAGCACCGGCATGACGAGATGGTTGGAGATCATGATCGCGAGCGCGACCGAGGCGACGATCACCATCGCGGTCGCGGCCGAAAGGCCGCCGACGAAGACCACCAGCGCCAGGATGCCGGCCTCGCGCTGCAGCGGCAGCAGCAGCACGGTCATGTCGCGGTCGATGCCGGCGCCGGGCATCAGCAATTCGCCGGCCATCGCGAGCGGCAGCACGAACAGGTTGATCAGCACGAGGTAGAGCGGAAACATCCAGGCCGCGCGGCGCACGTCGCGCACGTCGCGGTTCTCGACGATCGTCATGTGGAATTGCCGCGCCAGCAGCAGCGCCGCGCAGGACGAAAGCAGCGTCAGGGTCAGGAAGATCGGCCAGTTCGAGGTCCGCTCCCATATCGGAGGAGCGCCGCCAGGCAGCTTCGCCGCCTGGGCGAGCAGGTCGCCGGCGCCGTCGAACAGGCCGTAGACGACGAACACGCCGAGCGCGAGGAAGGCGACGAGCTTGATCAGCGATTCCACCGCGATCGCCAGCACCAGCCCGTCCTGGTGTTCGGTCGCGTCGATATGGCGCGTGCCGAAGGCGCAGGCGAAGCCGGCGAGGACGATCGCGACCAGGAAGGCGAGGTCGCTCAGCACCGGCACGTCGGGCGTCAGCGCCTGCCCGCCGGTCGCGATCAGGAAGACCGAGAGCGAATTCGCGACCGCCTTGAGTTGCAGGGCGATATAGGGCAGCGCGCCGATGACCGCGACGAGACAGACCAGCGCCGCGACGCGCTCGCTCTTGCCGTAGCGCGCGCCGACGAAGTCCGCGATCGAGGTGATGTTCTGCGATTTCGCGATCTCGACGATGCGGGCGACGAAGCGGTGCCCGAAGCCGATCACGAGGATCGGCCCGACATAGATGCCGAGGAAGTCGAGCCCGGCCCGGCTGGCGAAGCCGACCGATCCGTAGAAGGTCCAGGAGGTGCAGTAGACCCCGAGCGCCAGCGCGTAGATGGTGGTGCGGGCGCGGCCCGTCATCAGGCGGCGGCCCGAGGTGTCGGCGACATGGGCGACCGCGAACAGGGCGCAAAGATAGCCGAGCGCCACCAGAACGACGGACCAGGCAGGGATCATCGGGCCTCCATCGCCGTTTCGGGGTGCGTTGACACAGTATCGTCACGCCGCGAAGCCCGCCATAGGCCTTTGGATGTGCGAAAGCAGCCCATGAAGCGCCCAGAAGCTAGAGCGGAGGCCGTTTTCCCGGCTGGCCGGGGCTTCAACGGCGCTGCCGACTCGGCTAGCCTTCCGTAAGGGGCGGCTGCTCCTTCATTCCCTGCCAAAGGAGCTCGGCATGCTCGAGGAATTCAAGAAATTCGCCCTGAAGGGAAATGTCGTCGATCTCGCCATCGGCGTGATCATCGGCGCGGCGTTCGGCAAGATCGTCGACTCGCTCGTCAGCGACATCATCATGCCGTTCATCGGCGCGCTCGGCGGCGTCGATTTCTCGAACTATTTCATCGGTCTCAACCGGGCCGTGAACGCCCCGGTGCTGGTCGAGGCCAAGAAGCAGGGCGCGGTGCTGGCCTATGGCAACTTCGTCACCGTCGCGCTGAATTTTCTCATCATCGCCTTCGTCCTGTTCCTGGTCGTGCAGGCGATCAATCGCCTCAAGCGCAAGGAGGAGGCGGCCCCGCCGCCGCCCGCTCCGCCGGCCGAGGACGTCGTCCTGCTCGGCGAGATCCGCGATCTGCTGAAGCACAGGACGGTCTGACGCTCCGGCGATCGGTCGCGCTGATTCATCACCGCGACCGATCGCCCCGATCTCGCGATTTCATGCCCGCTTGCGCCGCCATCGGCTAAACAGGGCGCGACTGATCCGCGAGGTTTCACGCATGACGACGACGCCGCTGCCGGGCGCGAGCCTGATCGCCGATCTGAGGCCCGAGGCCCGCAATGCGCCGGAAAGCGGCATCGTCGAGGTGGTCAATCACGGCCGGCTCAACCCGGGCCTGATCCCGCTCTGGGTCGGCGAGGGCGACCTCCCGACGCCGGACTTCATCATCGCCGCCGCCAACGCCTCGCTCGCCGCCGGCGAGACCTTCTACACCTGGCAGCGCGGCGTGCCGGAACTGCGCGAGGCGCTGGCCCGCTACCATGAGCGGCTCTATGGCCAGCCCTTCTCGTCCGACCGCTTCTTCGTCACCGGCTCGGGCATGCAGTCGGTCCAGATCGCGGTCAGGCTGGTCGCGGGACCGGGCGACGAACTGATCATCCCGACGCCGGCCTGGCCGAATTTCGCCGCCGCGCTCGGCATCGCAGGCGCAAAAGCTGTCTGCGTGCCGATGGACCTGGCGGAGGGCCGTTTCTCGCTCGACCTCGACAAGCTCGCGGCCGCGATCACGCCGCGCTCGCGCGCGCTGGTGATCAACTCCCCGGCCAATCCGACCGGCTGGACCGCGACGATCGACGAAGTGAAGGCGCTGCTGGCGCTGGCCCGCAAGCACGGCCTCTGGATCATCGCCGACGAGATCTATGGCCGCTTCGTCTATGACGGGCAACAGCGCGCCGCCTCCTTCCATGACGTGATGGAGCCGGAAGACCGCGTCCTCTTCGTCCAGACCTTCTCGAAGAACTGGGCCATGACCGGCTGGCGCATCGGCTGGATCGAGGCTCATCCGGCGCTCGGCCAGGTGATCGAGAACCTGATCCAGTATTCGACCTCGGGCTCGCCGGTCTTCGTCCAGCGGGCCGCGACGGCCGCGCTCGACGAGGGTGAGGATTTTGTCGCCGGGCAGATCGCGCGCGCCGGCGAGGGGCGCAGGATCGTGGCGGAGGGGCTGAAGGCGACGAACCGCGTTTCGCTCGCCGCGCCGGCCGGCGCCTTCTACCAGTTCTTCTCGGTCGACGGCCGCGCGGATTCGCGCGCGCTCGCGATCGATCTCGTCGACAAAGCCAATGTCGGCCTGGCGCCGGGAACCGCTTTCGGGCCGGGCGGCGAGACCGGCCTGCGGCTCTGCTTTGCGCGGAAATCCGCCGATCTTGTCGAGGCGGTCTCACGCCTGCAGCGCGCGCTCGCCGCCGCCTGAGCCGCTTCACGCAGCCAGCGCGACGCCGCCCTGCGCGCCCGTGAAATTGACCCTGCGCCGTCGCGCCGTCATGAACGCCGCACGGCGCGCACCCTGACGCGCGACGCGCGGACGCCATGGCACGCCTCGTTCCACCTTCTTCGACACGGCTGAAAATTCTGCGCGGCGAGGCGCTGGTCATCGCGGTGGCGCTGGCGGGCGGCGCGCTGTTCGCCGTCTTCGGCGTGCCGGCGGCCTGGCTCTCGGGGTCGATGCTGCTGGTCGCGGTCGTCGGCTTGTTCAAACCGCTGCCCGATCTGAGAAAGCCCTGGTTCGACGCCACCATGCTGGTCTCGGGCGTGCTGATCGGCTCGGCCGCGACGCCCGAGGCGCTGGCCGCGGCGGCGCGCTATCCCGGCTCGCTCGCGGTGCTCTTCGTCGGGCTGGCCGCGATCATGCTCGCGACCGGGGCCTATCTCCGCTACGTCGCGCGCTGGTCCTGGATCGACTCGCTGTTGGCCGCAGCCCCCGGCGCGCTCTCGGCGGTGATCGCAGTGGCGCAGGCCAAGGGCGCCGACATTGGCAAGATCGCGGTGGTGCAGCTCTTCCGCATCCTCGTGCTCGTCGCGCTGCTGCCGAGCCTGATGCAGGCGACCGGGCAGGGGCCGTCCGGGCAATTGCCCGCGATGGTCGTCGCCGGCGCCGGCGAGATGCTGCTGGTGCTGCTCTGCGGCCTTGCCGCCGGGCTCGTCTTCGAGCGACTGGGCGTCACCGCGCCGATCATTCTGGGCGCAACGCTCGCCAGCGCCGTGCTGCACGGGACGGGCGTCGTGCAGGGCACGCTGCCGCCCTCGGTCCAGATCGCGGTCTTCGTCCTGCTCGGCGCGGTGATGGGCGGGCGCGTCTCGAATGTGAAGCGGCGCGAACTCGCGGCGCTGTTTCCGCTCGCGATCGGCGGCTTTTTCGTCTCGATCGCGGTCGCCTTCGCCTTCGCCTGGCCGGCCGCATGGCTCGCCGGCGTGCCCTACGCCACGGCGATGGCGGCGTTTGCGCCCGGCGGGCTGGAGGCGATGGCGATGCTCGCCTTCGCCATGGGGCTCGACCCGCTCTATGTCGGGGCGCACCATCTCGCCCGCTTCATGCTGCTGGGCCTGGCGATGCCCTTCATCGTGGCGAAACTGAAGGCGCAGCCGCCGCGATCCTGACTCTCAGCCTCCCGGACGCGTCACGCCGTTTGTGTGGGTCATCACGGCGTAGAGCGAGGTCGTGCCGCAGATGAACAGGCGGTTGAGCCTGGGGCCGCCCCAGGCGACATTGGCGACGATTTCCGGGATCGCGATCTTGCCGATCAGCGCTCCGTCCTGGTGGAAGATGTGGACGCCGTCGGCGGCGCTGCTCCACAGGCGCCCGGTCGCATCGAGCCGGAACCCGTCGAAGAGCCCGGCCGTGCAGGTGGCGAAGACGCTCGACCGGCCAAGCGACGCGCCGTCAGTGGACACCTCGCAGGCGCGGATGTGGCGCGGCCCGTTCTCGGGATCGTGGCTCGCGCCGGTATCGGCGATGTAGAGGATCGATTCGTCGGGCGAGAAGGCGAGGCCGTTGGGCTTGACGAAGTCATCCGCGACGATCGTTAGCGCGCCTTTTGGATCGATGCGGTAGACATTGCAGCGGCCGATCTCGCTGTCGGCCCGCTCACCCTCATAATCGCTGAGGATGCCGTAATCGGGATCGGTGAACCAGATCGAGCCGTCCGACTTGACCACGACGTCGTTTGGCGAATTCAGGCGCTTGCCCTGGAAATGGCTCGCCAGCACGGTGACCCGTCCGTCATGCTCGGTGCGCGTCACCTGCCGGCCGCCATGCTCGCAGGTGACGAGACGTCCCTCGCGGTCGACCGTGTTGCCGTTGGCGTTGCGCGCCGGCTGGCGGAACACACCGACCTGTCCGCTCAGCGCGTCGTAGCGCAGCATCCGGTCGTTGGGGATGTCGGACCAGACCAGCGTGTTGTGGGCGGCAAACCAGGCCGGCCCCTCGGCCCAGCGCGAACCGCTCCACAGCCGCTCGACCCGGGCCGAGCCCGGCACGATGCGGTGGAAGCGCGGGTCGAGGACGCTGACGCCCGTGCCTTCGATGACGCCGAACATGGTAGTTCTCCGCAAGTCGATGAGCAGGCGCGGGGAACCCTCTCCCGGAGGGAGAGGGCAGGGTGAGGGGTCGGCCGTTGGACACTTTGGCTATGACCTCACCGCTGCTGCGGTCAGGTTTTAGCCCCTCTGTTCCAGGGGCCAACACCTCACCCCTGCCCCTCTCCTTACAGGAGAGGGGTTCCCCGCGCCTGCTTCACAAATGCAATCCCTCGTCCCAATACGGCGTCGCGCCATAGAGCTCGCCGAGATAATCGACGAATGCGCGCACCTTCTGCTCCATGTGCCGGCGGCTGGGATAGACCGCATGCACCGCGACGCGCTTGCCGACCGAATACTCCGGCAGAACCCTGAGCAGCACGCCCGATTTCAGCTCCGGCCCGACATCCCAGGTCGAGCGCAGCGCGATGCCGACGCCGGCCAGCAGCGCCTCGCGCACCACCTCGCTGGAATTCGTCCGCAACGGGCCGGAGACGCGCACTGTCACCGGCCCGGCCGGGCCGTCGAGCCGCCAATGGTCGGCGTTGTGGGTGATCAGGGTGTGGCGGGCGAGCGCCTCGATGCTGTCGGGCGCGCCATGGGCGGCGAGGTAGTCCGGCGCGGCGCAGAGCACGCGATGATTGGGCGCGAGGCGCTTGGCGACGAGGCTGGAATCCTGCAGGTCGGCGATGCGCACGGCGAGATCGAAACCCTCGCCGACGATGTCGACGAAAGCGTCGGTCAGGATCAGTTCGACGCTGACCAGCGGGTTGGCGTCGAGAAACGGCTTCAGATGCGGCGCGATGTGCAAACGCCCGAACGAGGTCGGCGCCGAGACGCGCAAGGTGCCGCGCGCCTGGCCCGAGCCGCTGGCGACCCAGGCCTCGGCGTCCTCGATCGAGGACAGGATCGAAACGACGCGTTCGTAAAAGCCCTGGCCGGCCTCGGTCAGCGAGAGCTGCCGCGTCGTGCGTTGCAGCAGGCGCACGCCCAGCCGCTCCTCGAGCCGGCGGATGCGCTTGGAGATCACCGCCGGCGACAGGTTGAGCTGCCGGCCGGCCGCCGACATGCTTTTGGCCGTCACCACATGGGCGAAGACGTCGAGATCGCCGAACCTGTCCATGCGCGACGTTACCTCCAAGCGATCTTTTCGGAAAACGAAATAATCATGGACGTTGGTCGCACTGCAAGCCGGTTGGAATTGGTCTAGTGTTCCGTTCAATCGTTACCCTCGGCCCTCATCCTGAGGAGCAGCCTTCAGGCTGCGCCTCGAAGGAAGCTCCAGAGCGCTCGGAAGCATCCTTCGAGACGCAAGCTGTGCTTGCTCCTCAGGATGAGGACTGAGGGAGACAAGGGCGAACGTCGAGGACCCGCCATGAGCGCCATAGCCTTCCCCGTTCCCGACCAGAGCATCCTCGCCCGCCGCGACGCCATCATCGCCGGTCTGGCCGGCCTCGTCGCGCCCGACGCGCTGATCACGACGGCCGACGAGCGCCGGCCGTACGAGACCGACGCGCTCACCGCCTATCGCCGGCTGCCGCTGGCGGTGGTGCTGCCCTCGACGACGCAGGAGGTCGCCGCCGTCCTCAAATACTGCAGCGCACAGGGCGTGCCGGTCATCCCGCGCGGGGCCGGCACCTCGCTCTGCGGCGGCGCGATCCCCCAGGAGGACGCGGTCGTCATCGGCGTCTCGAAGATGAACCGCATCCTCGAGATCGACTACGCCAACCGCGTCGCGAGGGTGCAGGCCGGCGTCACCAATCTCGCCGTCACGGGCGAGGTCATGGCGGAGGGCTTCTTCTACGCGCCCGACCCTTCTTCGCAGCTCGCCTGCTCGATCGGCGGCAATATCGGCATGAACTCCGGCGGCGCGCACTGCCTGAAATACGGCGTCACCACCAACAATGTGCTGGGCGTCACGCTCGTCATGCTCGACGGCTCTATCTGCGAGATCGGCGGCGGCCATCTCGACGCCCCCGGCTACGACCTGCTCGGCCTCGTCGTCGGCTCGGAGGGCCAGCTCGGCATCGTCACCGAGGCCACCGTGCGCATCCTGCGCTCGGCCGAAGGCGCCAGGCCCGTTCTGTTCGGCTTCCCGACCGGCGAGCAGGCCGGCGCGGCCGTCGCCGCCATCATCGGGGCCGGCATCATCCCGGTCGCGATGGAGTTCATGGACAAGCCGGCGATCGAGATCTGCGAGGCTTTCGCCAAGGCGGGCTATCCGATGGATGTCGAGGCGCTGCTGATCATCGAGGTCGAGGGCTCCGACGCCGAAATGGACGCGCAGCTCGCCCGCATCGTCGCGATCGCCCGCGAGCACGGCGTCAAGACGGTGAAGGAGAGCCAGTCGGCGATGGAGTCGGCGGCGATCTGGAAAGGCCGCAAGTCCGCCTTCGGCGCGACGGGGCGCATCGCCGACTATATCTGCATGGACGGCACCATCCCGACCGGGCAGCTCCCGCATGTGCTGCGCCGCATGGCCGAGATCGTGAAGGGCTACGGACTGCGCGTCGCCAATGTCTTCCACGCCGGCGACGGCAACCTCCACCCGCTGATCCTCTACAACTGCAACGACCCCGTCGAGGCGCAGAAGGCCGAGGACGCCGGCATGGACATCCTGAAACTCTGCGTCGAGGTCGGCGGCTGCCTCACCGGCGAGCACGGCGTCGGCATCGAGAAGCGCGATTTGATGACGTTCCAGTTCAACGAGGCCGATTTGCACCAGCAGATGCGCGTGCGGGCGGTGTTCGACGGGAAATGGCTGCTCAACCCAGCAAAGGTGTTCCCGCTGGAAGGGCGGGTGGCGGCGTGACCCTCCATACGCCCCACTCCGAAGCCGATGCCTGTGCCTTCGTGACGTCCGCCATCGCGTCCCGCACGCCGCTCGCCATCATCGGCGGCGGCACGCGCGCGGGCCTGGGGCGGCCGACCCAGACGCAAAGCACGCTGTCCAGCGCCGGCCTGACCGGCGTCACGCTCTACGAGCCGGCCGAGATGGTGATCGGCGCACGCGCCGGCACGACGCTCCGCGAGGTCGAGGCAACGCTCGCGGAGCGAGGCCAGATGCTGCCCTTCGAGCCGATGGACCACCGCCCGCTCTTCGGCACGACGGCTGAGCCGACGATCGGCGCGGTCGCCGCCGGCAACATCTCCGGCCCGCGCCGGATCAATGCGGGGGCGGCGCGCGATTCCCTGATCGGCATCCGGCTCGTCAACGGCAAGGGCGAGGCGATCAAGTCCGGCGGGCGGGTGATGAAGAACGTCACCGGGCTCGATCTGGTGAAGCTCGTCGCCGGCAGCCACGGCACGCTGGGCTTCCTGACCGAGGTGATCTTTCGCGTGCTGCCCGTGCCGGAGCGCATCGTCACGCTGGTCTGGCGCGGGCTGTCCGACGAAGCCGGGATCGCGCTGCTCGGCGCGGCGCTCGGCTCGCCCTTCGAGCCGATGGCGGCAGCCCATCTGCCGGCGGGCATCGGCGCGGACCAGGCCCGCACGCTGCTACGGCTGGAGAATTTTTCGGCCTCGATCGACTATCGTCGCGGCGAACTGGCGACGCTGCTCGCTACGCATGGCGCGCCAGAATTGATCGAGGGCGAGGCGTCGCAAGCGCTCTGGCTCGATGTCCGCGACGCGCGCGCTTTCGCGGGCACGGACGAGGCGGTCTGGCGTCTTTCGCTGACGCCGGGCAATGGCCCCAGGGCGACGGCCGCGATCGCAAAGGCGATCCCCGACGCGCGCTGGTTCTACGACTGGGGCGGCGGGCTGGTCTGGCTCGGCGCGCCGGCGGAAGGCGATGCCGGCGCCGCGGCGATCCGCGCGGCCATCGCGCCGCTTGGCGGCCACGCCACCCTGACGCGCGCGCCGGACGCGGTGCGGGCCAGCGTTGCCGTGTTCGAGCCGCTGGCGGAGCCGCTGATGCGGGTGACGGCCGGCATCAAGACGAGTTTCGATCCGGCGGGCATTTTCGAGCCCGGCCGGATGTATGCGGGGGTTTAGCGACCTCCATTCATCGACATGGTCGGGCTTGTCCCGACCATCCACGTCTTCCTCCCTCCGCGTCGCAAGACGTGGATGCTCGGCACAAGGCCGAGCATGACGGGAGGTGCATTGGATGCCTAACCATGCAGACCAACTTCACCCCGGCCCATCTCGCCTCCGATCCGCGGCTTCCCGCCTCGGAAAAGATCCTGCGCACCTGCGTGCATTGCGGCTTCTGCACCGCGACCTGCCCGACCTATCTCCTGCTCGGGGACGAGCTCGATTCCCCGCGCGGGCGCATCTATCTGATCAAGGACATGCTGGAGAACGGCAAGCCGGCGACGGCCGAGGTGGTCAAGCATGTCGACCGCTGCCTCTCCTGCCTGTCCTGCATGACGACCTGCCCCTCGGGCGTGCACTACATGCACCTCGTCGACCATGCCCGCGCCCATATCGAGGAGACCTATCAACGCTCCTGGCACGACCGGGCGCTGCGGCGGCTGCTGGGTGCGATCCTGCCCTATCCCGGCCGCTTCCGCGCCGCGATGCTGGCCGCGAGGCTGGGCAAACCCTTCGCAGCCCTGCTCGGCGGCCTGCCGCTGATCGGCACGCGGGTAAAGGCGATGCTGGAGCTTGCGCCTGCCAGCCTGCCGGGGCGCTCGGCGATGGCGGGACCACGGAGTTTCGCTGCCGTCGGCCCGCGCGCAAAGCGCGTCGCGCTGCTGTCGGGCTGCGCCCAGCCGGTGCTCGACCCCGGCATCAACGAGGCGACGATCCGGCTTTTGACCCGCCACGGCGTCGAGGTCGTGCTGCCGAAGGGCGAGGGCTGCTGCGGCGCGCTCGTTCACCATATGGGCCGCGAGCACGATGCGCTCGGCTTCGCCCGGAAGAACATCGACGCCTGGACGGCCGAGATCGAGGGGCAGGGGCTCGACGCGATCCTGATCACGGCCTCGGGCTGCGGCACCACGATCAAGGATTACGGCTTCATGTTCCGCAACGAGCCGGCCTATGCCGACAAGGCAGCGAGGGTGGCGGCGCTGGCGAAGGACGTGACCGAAGTCCTGGAGACGCTGGAGTTGCAGCATGTCCGCGAGATCGCGCTGCCGGTCGCCTATCATTCCGCCTGCTCGATGCAGCATGGCCAGCAGTTGAAGGACGGCCCCAAGCGGCTGCTCTCGGCTGCCGGCTTCAAGGTCAGGGAAGCGCCGGAGGGCCACATCTGCTGCGGCTCGGCCGGGGTCTACAACATCCTGCAGCCCGAGATCGCGGGGCAATTGCGGGCGCGAAAGGTCGCCAACATCGAGAAGACCAAGCCGCTGCTGGTGGCGACCGGCAATATCGGCTGCATGACGCAGCTTGCGAAGGGTTTCGCCGACAAGGGCTCGGGCGTCCCGGTGGTCCACACCGCCGAGCTGCTCGACTGGGCGACCGGCGGGCCGCTGCCGGACAAGCTCGCGGCGGCGGGCATCGCCGACGCGCCGCTGCGGCAGGCGAGGCTGGTCGCGGCGGAATAGCTCATTCGGAGTCCATGGGAGGCAGGGGCTATGCCCTTTCGTCATGCTCGGGCTTGTGCCGAGCATCCACGTCTTGAACACCGAGTTGACAAGCAAAGACGTGGATGGTCGGCACAAGGCCGACCATGACGAAGAGGGGCTCACCCTCCATACAGCACCCGCCGCAGCGTCTGCTGGGCTTCCGTCATGGCGCGCTGCTTGCCGCTCATCGCGCTCATCGCCTCCTGCACCTTTGCGCGCAAAGCCGGGTTGGCGATCTCGATCTGCGAGCCGCTGAGCTTGATCGATGCCCGATTGCTCTCGATCACCTCGGCCATCGCCAGAATCGCCGCGAAAGCCTCGTCGGTCGGCGGAAAGATTTCGCGGAAGGTCGTCACCGGCACGGTCACCAGCTTGTCGAAGGCGGCGGCGTAGACCGGCTTGAGGTCGGCGGGCTGCTTCAGCGCCGCCCGCTCGGCTTCGGTGGCGGCATGGGCCTCGTCCAGCGCTTTCCGCATCGTCCCGAAACCGGCGCGCACCGCGGCGATGTCGGCCTTGCGCGAGACGACCTCTTCGATCGAGCGCGGCATGCCGCCGCCCATCGCCTGCTGCATCGGTTTGGCGACGGTGGTGTCCATGCGCTCGTGAAAGCGGGTGATCACCGCATAATGGTCGGCATAGTCGCCAAAAGCCTTCTGCTTCTCGGCGTCGGGACGCGGCAGGCGCGCGCCCGGCCGCGACATCACCTCGCTCTGCAGGAAGGCGATGAAGGCCTTGCGCTGGTCCCCCTCGCTCGGCCCGCAGCCGGCGAGCAGGAGGCCGGCGAACAGGCAGGCGGCGATCGCGCGAATCCAGGCCGGCATCGTGGTGGTCTCCGGTTGAGGCAGTCGATGCTAGTCCAGCGCCGCGCCCCCGCCTATGGCGCCCCCGCTTGCCCCGCTTGCGCCAGCGGGCTAACCCCTCGCCAGCACCTTGCGGCCCTGCCGCGCCCGATTGCGAGAAGCGAACGCCGATGTCGAAGCCCGACAAGCTCAAAGCCCGCCAGCCGCGCGGTTTCGTCGACCGCGGCCCGGCCGACGTCGCCGCGACCGAGCGCATGTTAGGGGTCATCCGCGAGAGCTTTTCGCGCTATGGTTTCGACCCGGTCGAGACGCCTTTCGTCGAGTTCTCGGATGCGCTCGGCAAATTCCTGCCCGATCAGGACCGGCCGAACGAGGGCGTGTTCTCCTTCCAGGACGATGACGAGCAGTGGCTCTCGCTGCGCTACGACCTGACCGCGCCATTGGCACGCTACGTCGCCGAGAATTTCGACGCGCTGCCGAAACCCTATCGCAGCTACCGCGCCGGCTACGTCTTCCGCAACGAGAAGCCGGGGCCGGGCCGGTTCCGCCAGTTCATGCAGTTCGACGCCGACATCGTCGGGGCTGGCTCTGTCGCGGCCGATGCCGAGATCTGCATGCTCGCGGCCGATACGATGGAGGCGTTGGGCATCAGGCGCGGCGACTATGTCGTCAAGGTCAACAACCGGAAGGTGCTCGACGGCGTGATGGAGGCGATCGGTCTCGGCGGCGAGGAAAATGCCGGGCGGCGGCTGAGCGTGCTGCGGGCGATCGACAAGCTGGACAAGTTCGGGCCCGACGGCGTGCGGCTGCTGTTGGGCGAAGGGCGCAAGGACGAGAGCGGGGATTTTACGAAGGGCGGGGGACTCCAAGATTGGCAAACTGAGATCGTGCTAGAAACTTCCGTGCAGACGGGAACTGGTGGAGAAAATCTCGTAACCGCATCTGCAAAGCTGCCAGATGGCAGTTCAATTCACGACGTTGCTCGCTTTAACGAGGGACTATCCGAACTCGCACAGATACAGATGTTGGCTCGAGCCGCCGGCTACGGCCCCGACCGCATCCGCATCGACCCCTCCGTCGTCCGCGGCCTCGAATATTACACCGGCCCGGTCTACGAGGTCGAACTCACCTTCCCGGTCACCAATGATGACGGCCAGGTCGTGCGTTTCGGCTCGGTCGCCGGCGGCGGGCGCTATGATGGGCTGGTCGGCCGCTTCCGGCCCGAGCCTGTGCCGGCGACTGGCTTCTCGATCGGCGTGTCGCGGCTTTACTCCGCGCTGAAGGCGGTGAAATCGCCGATCGTCGATGCCAAGGCGGAGCTTCCGCTCGTCGTCGTCACGGTGATGGACAACAAGAGCCCCGAGCACATGCCGGCCTATCAGGCGATGGTCTCGGAACTCCGCAAGGCGATGGACGACAGCGGAAAGCCGCTGCTGCGCGCCGATCTCTATCTCGGCTCCTCCGGCTTCAACGCCCAGATGAAATACGCCGACAGGCGCGGCGCGGTCTGCGCGGTGATCCAGGGCTCGTCCGAGCGCGACGCGGGAACCGTGATCGTCAAGGACCTGATTCTGGGCGCGGAACTTGCGGCGGCGGGGCGCGAGGTCAAGGATTCCGCCGAGCACAAGGAGCGGCAGGCGCAGGCGCAGTTCGCGGTGCCGCGCGAGAGGCTGGTGGAGGCGGTCAGAAAGGTGCTCAGCCGCTATTCATAAGGCGCGGGGAACCCCTCTCCTGTAAGGAGAGGGGCAGGGGAGAGGTGTCGGCCGTTTGACACCTTGTCCGTGACTTCACCGCAGCGGCGGTCGGGCTTTTGCTCAACTGGTCCAGTGACCTACCCCTCTCCTTACAGGAGAGGGGATCCCGCGCTGTCCTTGCCTCCTTCTGCAACGAAAACTTATCCCCGCCCGCTCAACCTCGCTTATCCTCCCACCACCTCATCCCCGAGGGGCAGCCATCCGGAGGTATGCCGTTGGCGGGGGGTGGGGGCGGCGCCTGCGGGCGGGGGTTACGCCCCGCTCCCGGGAGGCTTCGGGAACCGCCCTGGGGACACTACGGTCCCTGTGCGAGGAGCTTCGCTATAAGGCCGGCGGCGCGAGCCAAAGGCCCGATAAGCGCGGCCCGGAGACATAAATCGCCGACAAGCGGAGCGCCACGGGGCGCGCGGAGGGTGGCTCAATCTGCCCGCGCCGCGACCTGGCTCAATGGTCGCGGCCTATAACACAATCGCGCCTCGCGGCGCTCCGCTGCCCCTCACGATCAACCGACGCCGGAAGGCGGGCGGCGGCGAAGGCGCGTCGCCGCCCTGTCATGGACCGAACCGGTCCGCGCCCGCCAGAATCCCGTTCACCCAATTCCCTCAAATCTGTCGAAAATCCTCCTCGCCGCTGCTAGGACAGCGGCGCAACAGGATTGATCCCGCCCGTGCCCGCGAGCGCCGCCACCATCGAGACCGTGATCGCGCTGCTGGCCCGCGAGGGCTACGGCCGCGCCGAGCCCGCCATCCTGCAGCCGGCCGACGTGTTTCTCGATCTCTCGGGCGAGGATATCCGCAGGCGCATCTTCATGACGCAGGACGCCGAGGGCCGCGACTGGTGCCTGCGGCCGGAATACACCATCCCCGTCGCGCTGGGTCATATCGCCTCGGGCGCGACCGAGCCCGCGACCTATGCCTATGCCGGGCCGGTCTTCCGGATGCGCAGCGCCGAGCCCGGCGAGTTCGCGCAGGCGGGGCTCGAATCCTTCGGCCGCACCGATTTCGCCGCGACCGACGCCGAGATCATGGCGCTGACGCTCGAGACGGTGGCGGTGCTCGGCCTCGCCCGGCCGAAGATCGTGATGGGCGACGTCGCGCTGCTGAATGCGCTGCTCGACGGTCTCGCCGTGCCTCATGCCGCGCGCCGCCGGCTGATGCGCGCCGTGGTGCAGGGCCGGGGCGCTGACGCCGTGGCCGCGCTCGATGCGCCGAAAGCCGAAGGCGACGCCGCCCATGCCGGCCTGCTCAAGGCGCTGGAGGGCCAGGACCCGAAGGCGGCGAAGGCGTTCGTCGAGGACATCCTGTCGATCGCCGGCATCGCGACGGTCGGCGGCCGTACGGCAGGCGATATCGCCGAGCGCTTTCTGGCCCGCGCCGCCGAGCGCGAGAACCCGGTCTCCAGCGATGTCCGCACGGTGCTGGCCGAGGCGCTGGCGGTCGCCGGCGACCCGGACAGCGCCTCGGCCGCATTGCGCGCGCTGGCCGAGCGCGCCTCGCTCGATCTCACCCGCCAGCTCGACGCCTTCGACGAGCGCACCGGTTTCCTCGCCGTGCGCGGCGTCGATGTCGGCGACATCGCCTTCCAGCCCGGCTTCGCCCGCAATCTCGACTACTACACCGGCTTCATCTTCGAGCTTCACGACCCCGCCCGCGGCGACGGAAAGCCGGTCGCCGGCGGCGGGCGCTATGACCATGTGCTGGGCCGCCTCGGCGCAAAGCAACCGACGCCGGCGGTCGGCGCGTCTCTCTGGCTCGACCGGCTGGCGGGAGATGCGCCATGACTGACGCGCCCCTCGTCCTTGCGGTGCCGTCCAAGGGCAGGCTCCAGGAGAACGCCACCGCCTTCTTCGGCCGCGCCGGCCTGAGCTTCGTCAAATCGCGCGGCGAGCGCGATTATCGCGGAACGATCGCCGGCGTCGAGGGGGCTGAGGTCGCCTTCCTGTCCGCCTCCGAGATCGTCGCGCAACTCGCTTCGGGCGCGGTCCATCTCGGCATCACCGGCGAGGATCTGGTGCGCGAGCAGGTCGCGGACGCCGATGCGGCGGTCGCGATGCTGACGCCGCTCGGCTTCGGCCAGGCCAATGTCGTCGTCGCCGTGCCGCAGGCCTGGATCGACGTGGCGAGCATGGCCGATCTCGACGACGTCGCCTCGTTGATGCGCAGCCGGCAGGGCCGCAAGCTCCGCGTCGCCACCAAATACGTCAATCTGACGCGCCGGTTCTTCGCGCAGCACGGCCTCGCCGATTACCGCATCGTCGAGAGCCTCGGCGCGACCGAGGGCGCGCCGGCGGCCGGAACCGCGGAGATCGTGGTCGACATCACCACGACGGGCTCGACGCTCGCCGCCAACGCCCTGAAGGTGCTCGACGACGGCGTCATGCTGGCTTCGGAAGCCAATCTGGTCGCGTCCCTGAATGCGCCATGGGGCGGGCGGGCGAGGGCGGCGGCCGGCGCGATCCTGTCGCGTATCGCGGCCGAGGAAGAGGCCCGCACCTCGCGGGAAATTCGCGCCCGCCTGCCCGGCGCTTCGCCGGACGGGCTCGAAACGCTGCTGCGCGACCATGGCGCGAGGCTGCCTTTCGGCCTCGCCGGGCCGGGCGGGGTCGAGACGGTCCACTGCCCGGAGAGGCAGGTCTTCGCGCTGGTCGAGGGGCTGGCCCGACTGGGCGCGGACGAGATCACGGTCGGCGCGCCGGCCTATCTGTTCCGGCGGAGCAATCCGTTGAGCGAGCGGCTGTTCGCGCGGCTTTGAGGAGGTCGACAAAAGGCGAGGCCGCTCCGGGGGAAGCGGCCTCTGATGTTGCGGCCTAGCTCGGGGGAACGCAGGCCGCCCCATTCGTCATGTCGTCTGACGTTGTGCGGTTACGCGGCGACGGCGGCGGCGGATGCGACGGCGGCCCGGTTTTTTCGCCAACGCCGTGCCGCGGCGAAATTGGCCGGCCGCTGCCCTGCAAAACTCCGATTTCGTTGTTATGCGGCGCAACCGGGATTGATCCTGATGCGATACGCCATTACGCGCTTTCTCCAGGAAGAGGCTGTGCGCTATCGTCCCCGGCCATGACTGCAGGTAACAGAACGATGATCCGACGCCTTGGCTACGCCGTTTGTCTCGCCGCACTCGCGCCGGCGCTGCTCGCGATCCCCGACGCCGCCTTCGCTCAGGGGCCCGGCTATGGCAGAAGCAAGCCCCAGCCGTCGCCGCAGCAATCCGGGCCGCCGCCGGCGCAGGAGAAGACCTTTCCGCTCGGCGCGTCCTGGGCCGCGATCTCGCTGAACGGCCGGCCGATCGGCGACAGGCGCGCGACGCTCCAGGTCGACGCCAATCTGCGCGGCACCGGCTTTGGCGGCTGCAACACCTTCTCGGCTGCAGCCTATCCCTTGCGGCAGCAGGGCTTCGCCGTCGGGCCGCTGGCCCTGACCAAGCGCGCCTGCGACAAGGGCCTGCTGGATTTCGAGCGCACCTACCTCATGGCCCTGCGCGGGGCGCGCAACTGGGACCTGGCCGAAGGCAAGCTGGTGATCAAGGGCGCGGCCGGCGAATTGCGGTTCGAGCGCGGGCTCTGAGCCCGCGGCCCGGAGCTAACCCGCCAACTCCCGGCTCTTCTCCTTCGGGCTGAAGGTGCCGTCCTCGTTGGGCTCCATCGCGATGATCGCGTCGTGCATCTCGCGCAGGGTCGAGCGGTGGCCGATCGAGACGATGCGGGTCTCGGGCAGCTCCTTGTCGATCGCGCCATAGACCTCGCCCTCGAGCTTTTCGTCGAGCGAGGCGGTGGCCTCGTCCAGGAACAGCCAGTCCGGTCTGGCCAGCAGCGCGCGGGCGAAGGACAGGCGCTGCTGCTCGCCGCCCGACAATCGCTGCCCCCAGAGATCGACCTCGTCGAGCCGTTCGACGAGATGGCCGAGCTTCATCGTCTCCATCGCCGCCCTGATCTCGGCGTCGCCGAACGCGTCTTCCTGCGAGGGATAGGCGATCGCCGCCCTGAGCGAGCCCTGCGGCAGATAGGGCCGCTGCGGCAGCAGCATGACATGCGCGTCGGCGGGGATGCCGACATTGCCCTCGCCGAAGGGCCAGATGCCGGTGATCGCGCGAAACAGCGTGGATTTGCCCGAGCCCGACGGTCCCACCACCAGCGTGCGCCGCGCCCCGCCGAGGTCGAGATCGGCGACGCGCACGATCGGCCGGCCGTCGGGCAGGCTCAGCACGGCGTCCCTGACTTGCACCGACTGGCCCGGCGCGGCGGTCTGATGGATGCCTTTGCCGGCGGCGTCGACGGACTGCGCCTGCGCGATGGCCGCCTCGAAGCTGGTGAGGCGGTTGATCGAGGCGATATAGGAGGCGATCGACTGGTAGCTGTTGATGATGAAGGACAGCGCCGTCTCGACGCGGCCGAAGGCCGAGGAGGTTTGCGTCAGCGTTCCGAGCTGGAATTCCTTGGCGAAATAGCCCGGCGCCAGCAGCAGGAACGGGATCACCACATTGGCCTGGTTGTAGGACAGGGTGAAGCTCGTCAGCTTCAGCCGGCGCCACATCAGCGCGTAGAAATTGCGGACGATGGCGCGGAAGCGCTGACCGAGATGGGTCAGTTCGGCGCCTTCGCCGCGCATCGAGGCTATCTGCTCGGAATATTCGCGCAGGCGCGCCATCGAGAAGCGAAAATCGGCCTCGCGACGCTCCTGCTCGAATTCGAGCGGGATCAGGTAGCGGCCGATCAGATGGGTGATCCACGTCGCCAGCGCGGCGTAGAGGAACGTCGCCCAGAAGATGAATCCCGGGATGATGATGTCGGTGCCGGGCACCCTGACGGTGACCGGCAGGTTCCACAGGATGATCGAGAACGAGACCAGCGTCGAAATCTGCGTCAGCAGGGTGAGCGAAAAGGCGTAGGTCTGGTTCAGGAAGGCGCGGGTGTCCTCGGCGATGCGCTGGTCGGGATTGTCGGCCGTGCCGGCGAGCGACATCCGGTAATGCGCGCCGGCCGAGAGCCAGCGCCGGTTGTAGTCCGCCGCCATGTATTCCCGCCAGCGGATCAGGAGCACGCTGTTGGCGACGATCTCGATCAGGTTCGTCACCACCGAGATCGTCGCCCAGACGCCGAAGACCCAGAGAAGTTGATACCAGAACGCCTGCACGTCGTAGTTCTGCAGCGCGTTGTAGAAGTCGCGGTAGAAGAAGTTGAGCCTCAGCGCGATGCCGACCTGAGCCTGGTTCAGCACGATCAGGAACACGAGCAGCGCCACGGCGGAATGACCTAGGCGGACGCTGATCTTGCCGAACGGCCAGAAATTCAGGGTCGCCGGTTCGTCGGCCAGGAAATAGGGCGAGGCGATGCGCGCGATGCGGCGCACCACCGGAATGAACGAGATCGCATAGATCAGGATGCCGAAGACGCCGACCGTGGTCGGCAGGCTCGCGGGCGGAGCCGCCGCCGCCCAGCCGGCGGGCCAGAATCCGCCCTGCGCCAGCAGGGCGCCAGCGCCGAAGACGACATACTCGATGGCGAAGATGGCCGAGAATATCTTCAGGAAATAGTCGATCGTGGTCGCCCGGAAAGTCGCCGCCCCCAGCAACAGGCCGATCACGCCCATGCCGATGACGGCGACGCTGCCGGACTGCTGGCCAACGACGAGGGCGATCACGGCAAGCGCTGCGACGGCAAGGCTCAAGGGACGCATGCGCGTGGTCCTGACGAGGCTGGAAACGCGACGAACGCCGCGATTCGGAACATGGCTCAGGCCAGCGCAACAGACAAGAAAGCCCGGCTCAAGGCCGGGCTTCACATATCAGCGCATTGTGATGGGGATCGGGCGGCGACGATGCGGTTGGCGGGCGATGGGTCCGTTCACCCGCCGGGCTTCTGCTTGCGCCGGGCCTCCAGCTCTTCGGTCACCGCGATGATGTCGAGATAGTCCTCGTGCCTGGCCGGGGCGTAGCGCGAGACCTGACCGTCGGTGAACGTCCTGAACACTTCGGGGGCCTCATCCTTCATCGCCATCATCGCGGCGACGAAATCGCGCTTCAGCCCTTCGGGCAGGTTGGCCCGGGTGGAGAACGGGCTCGCCGGGATCAGCGGCGAGGTCCAGATCACCCGCGTGGCTTCCTTCGGAATCATGCCGCGGCCGGAGAGCCGCTGCACCACGCCGGAGTTTTCGTTGACCTGGAAGGTCGCGACCGCCTCGAACTGGCCGCGCACCAGCGCGATCACCGAATTGTCGTGACTGCCGGAGAACACCGTGCCGCTGAAATGGGCCGCCGGGTCGAAACCCTGCTTGCGCAGGTAATAGGACGGGAAGGCGTAGCCCGACGTCGAGTTGGGGTCGGCGAAGGCGAACGTCTTGCCCTTGAGATCGGCGATCGTCTTGTAGGGGCTGTCCGCGCGCACGACGATGACGGAGAAATAGCCCTCCTGGCCATTGTTGTCGACGTCGCGGAACAGCGGCTGCAGCTTGTCGCCGAGCACGCGCCGGCCGAGCGAATAGACCGCGGGTCCAAAGCGCGAGAACTCGAGCTGGTCGGCCCGCATCGCCTCGACGAGACCGGCATAGTCGCTGACCCGGTAGAGCTTGACCGGCACGCCGAGCTTCTTCGCCAGATAGTCGATGACCGGCTGGGTGCGGGCGAGCGCGGCCGCCTCGTTTTCGGCCGAGGACACGCCGAAGCGGATCTCCTTGATCGTCTGGCGCCAGTCCTGCTGGGCGAGGGCGGGCAGGGCAGGCAGCGCGGCGAGGCCGGCGAGCACGGTGCGGCGGGTCAGCATGAGGCGGCTCCCTGGACGATCGCGGGAGCAGATCATCGCGTCGCGACGGGCCGATAACGGCGATGTGGCGTTTGCGTGACGGCGGGCTGAAAGCGTTTGCGCGAGCCGGCCGGCTCAGGCAGCCGCGCGTTCCGGAGCCGGGGCGGCCGCGCGGACCTCGCCGATCGCTTCGGCGATCGAGGCGCGGACGGCCTCCCAACTCAGCGAGAAGACATGGAAGCCCTGGTCCGAGATGCGCTCCTCGGAGAAATCCTTCATGACGCGCTGGATCAACTGGTTCAGGTCGGTCCGGCAGCGCTGCAGCGTCGCGATGTCGTCGGCTTCCTGCGCCCGCGAGGCGATCTCGATCAGTTTGTCGTTATAGGCGCTGACTCTGACCTTGCGCCGGTTGCGGACCTGCAACCGCAACATCATGAAGGCCGAATAGGCGACGGTGGTCATCGAGATCAGGAAGGTGATCTCGTCGCGATAGCGCACCAGCAGGAACGGCTTGGCGCCGTCGTAATACGCCTTCGCGCCGGCATGGAGGCTGAGCGACGGCCCGCTGACGGGCGGCCGGGAGATGCCGGCGGCCAGTGGCGTCCTGAAGGCTAGGCGCAACTGCTCTTCGAACAGGATGCGTGTCAGCTCCTCGACCGCGTCCGCGGAAACGCTTTCGGCGGCGACGAGGTTGATGCCGATGGCGAGCGTCGGCGTGTCCTGCTGCGGCACCGGCGGAAAGCCCTGATAGGTGCCCTGGCTGATCAGGCTCTCGATGACATAGGGTTTCACCAGCCGGATCGCGGAGGCCTGCTCCACCGGCACGAAGGCGATGTTGTCGTCCTGCAGCTGCAGGCGGCGCATGGCTTCGATCGTCGCCGGGTCGCGCAGCGCCCGGACGAAGGCGATGGCGTCGATGTCGCCGCGCTCCAGCGCCGCGAAATTGTCGTTAACCGGCCCTGCCGTGATCGTGATCCGGCTGAGCGGCAGGTCGTGATGCTGCGCCAGCGCGAAGAAGTTCTGGTTGCCCGACGTGCCCTCCGGCGGCAGCGCCAGTCTCTTGCCCATCAGGTCGCGCAGGGTCTTGATGCCGGAGGATGCGCGCGTGATCAGCTGGAAGTGTTCGCGGGCGATCGAGGCTACGGCCCTCACGTTCGGCGCGGTCATGATGTCGGCCTGCACCGATGCCATCGCCACCTTCTTCTCCGCGACCATGCGCGCATTCGTCGCCGAGCCGTCGGTGTGCACCAGCGTGAGGCGGATCGTCTTCGACTGGCTGGCGACGAGATCGCGCACCTCGCCCATCAACTGGTCGACATTTCCGCCTTGGCCGCCGACGGCGATGGCGAGTGTGACCGGCGGCGTCTCCCGGAAGGCATACCAGCCGCTCGCGGCCGCCGCAGAGACCGCAATGAACGCAACCGCTGCATAGATGCCGACAACCACCGCAGACCGCCGAACCATGATCAACCCCTGCATTGCCCGCAGCGCGGACATGGCCCCCCGGCCGCGCACGGAACAGCCCTGCCAGCTTGCGCCGGCAGGGCCAAAAAACTCTTGCGCTTCCGACGCATAGGAGAAAGTTGGCGCTGCTGGCAAGCGTGTCTCCGCAGCTATCGACAACTCATGTGAACACAAGGACCGGCGCAACGAAAAAGGCCCGGCTTGCGCCGGGCCTTTCTGTCTCGCGAGCGAGGCAGGCTGGATCAGAAGTCCATGCCGCCCATGCCGCCGCCGCCGCCCATCGGGGGCATCGGCGCGTCCTTCTTCGGCGCTTCGGCGATCATCGCCTCGGTGGTGATCAGGAGGCCAGCGATCGAGGCCGCGTCCTGGATCGCCGTGCGCACGACCTTGGTCGGGTCGATGATGCCGGCCTTGACCAGATCGCCATAGACGCCGGTCTGGGCGTCGTAGCCATAGGCGTAGTCCTTCGACTCCAGCAGCTTGCCGACTACGACCGCGCCGTCGGCGCCGGAGTTGTCGACGATCTGGCGGGCCGGCCACATGATCGCCTTGCGGACGATCTCGACGCCGGTCTTCTGGTCGTCATTGGCGGTCTTGATCGACTTGACGGTCGAGAGCGCGCGCAGGAGGGCGACGCCGCCGCCCGGCAGGACGCCTTCCTCCACGGCCGCGCGGGTCGCGTTCAGGGCGTCGTCGACGCGGTCCTTCTTCTCCTTGACCTCGACCTCGGTCGCGCCACCGACGCGGATGACCGCGACGCCGCCGGCGAGCTTGGCCAAACGCTCCTGGAGCTTCTCGCGGTCATAGTCCGAGGTGGTCTCCTCGATCTGCGCCTTGATCTGCTGGACGCGGCCTTCGATGTCCTTCTTCTTGCCGGCGCCGTCGATGATCGTGGTGTTCTCCTTCTCGATGCGCACCTTCTTGGCGCGGCCGAGCATGGCGAGCGTCACGGTCTCGAGCTTGATGCCGAGATCTTCCGAGATCATCTGGCCGGCGGTCAGGATCGAGATGTCCTCGAGCATGGCCTTGCGGCGGTCACCGAAGCCCGGAGCCTTGACGGCCGCGACCTTGAGGCCGCCACGGAGCTTGTTGACGACGAGCGTGGCCAGAGCCTCGCCCTCGACGTCCTCGGCGATGATCAGCAGCGGCTTGCCGGTCTGCACCACGGCCTCGAGGATCGGCAGCATCGCCTGCAGCGAGGACAGCTTCTTCTCGAAGACGAGGATATAGGGGTCTTCCAGCTCGGCGACCATCTTCTCGGCATTGGTGATGAAATAGGGCGAGAGATAGCCGCGGTCGAACTGCATGCCCTCGACGACGTCGAGCTCGGTCTCGGCGGTCTTGGCCTCCTCGACGGTGATGACGCCCTCGTTGCCGACCTTCTGCATCGCGGTCGCGATCATCTTGCCGACCGACTCGTCGCCATTGGCCGAGATGGTGCCGACCTGGGCGACTTCGCCATTGGTCGTGACCTTCTTGGAGTTCTTCTTGAGGTCCGAGACGATCGCCTCGACCGCGAGGTCGATGCCGCGCTTCAGGTCCATCGGGTTCATGCCGGCGGCGACCGACTTCAGGCCCTCGCGCATGATCGCGGCGGCGAGCACGGTCGCCGTCGTGGTGCCGTCGCCGGCGGCGTCGTTCTGCTTCGAGGCCACTTCGCGCACCATCTGGGCGCCCATGTTCTCGAACTTGTCGGCGAGCTCGATCTCCTTGGCGACGGTGACGCCGTCCTTGGTGATGCGCGGCGCGCCGAACGACTTGTCGATCACGACATTGCGGCCCTTGGGACCGAGCGTGACCTTGACGGCGTTGTTGAGGATTTCGACGCCGCGCAGCATCCGGTCGCGGGCATCGGTGGAGAACTTGACGTCTTTGGCTGCCATGAGAGCAACTCCTTGCAGGATGTCGGGAAGAGGTGTCTCAGGCGCTTAGCCGATGACGCCCATGATGTCGGATTCCTTCATGATCAGGAGATCCTGACCATCGATCTTGACCTCGGTGCCGGACCATTTGCCGAACAGGACGCGGTCGCCCTTCTTGACGTCGAGCGGGGTCAGCTTGCCGGCCTCGTCGCGGCCGCCGGGGCCGACGGCGATGACCTCGCCCTCCTGGGGCTTTTCCTTGGCGGTGTCGGGGATGATGATGCCGCCCTTGGTCTTCTCTTCGCCATCAAGGCGGCGCACCACGACGCGGTCATGCAACGGACGGAACTTCATGGTTCTGTCTTCCTCTGAACGTAAAAACGGGGTAGGTCCACGGCGTCTCGCGGGAGCCGCGACCGGCATCTGTTAGCAGTCTCGGTTCATGAGTGCCAACCGATGGCGCCGAGATAGGCCCCGCAGGGCGCTGAGTCAAGAAACCATCGGCGCTGCAAGTGAATCGCGCCCGGCGCGCGAACGCGCTAGCAATTATGCGATGACTGCTCCGGCTTCCGACCCCGAGATGGAAGAGATTGGCCGTTCCTGCGTCGCGCTGCATGTCCGCATGACCGCGCGCGCCGTGACGCGCGCCTATGACGAGGCGATGCGGCCGAGCGGGCTCAAGATCACGCAGTTCGTGCTGCTCTCGGCGCTGAGATCGGGCGCCTATCGCTCGGTCACCGAACTCGCCGAGCGACTGGCGTTGGAGCGGACCTCGCTGACCCGCAACCTCCAGCTACTCGCGGCCGAGGCGTTGATCGAGCCGATGGCCTGCAAGGGCAGGGCGTCGATCTATGCGGTGACCGACAAGGGGCTCGCCGCCATCGAGGCCGCGATCCCGTGCTGGCGCGCGGCGCAAGCGCGGATCGAGGGCGGGCTTGGAGCCGAACGCTGGCGCGACACCCGCGAAGGGCTGAAGGCGCTGCGCCGCGTCGCCCGCCAGCCCGGCTGAGCGCGCTTGACGCAGACCCGTCGGCGGCAATAACGTGTATCTACACATCAAGGCGGAGGTGCGGCCCTCATGGCGCGGAAGGTCGGTGTCGTGTCCCGGGACGTCCTGCTGGGGGAGGCCGGCGTCGACTATCTCAAGGGCGTGGTCGAGGGACGTCATCCCGCCGCGCCCTTCGCCGAGGCCATGGATTTTGAACTGTCCGAGGTCGAGGAGGGCCGCGTCGTCTTCGTCGGCCGGCCCTCGGCGCGCTATTTCAATCCGCTCGGCACCATCCATGGCGGCTGGACCGCGACCATCCTCGATTCCGCCATGGCCTGCGCCGCGCACAGCACGCTGAAGCAGGGCGAGGGCTACACCACGCTGGAGATGAAGATCAGCTATGTCCGCCCGGTGATGCCCGAGAGCGGGCTGGTGCGCTGCGAGGGCAAGGTGATCCACAGGGGCGGGACGGTGATCACCACCGAGGCCAGGCTCGTCGACGAGCGCGGCAGGCTCCTGGCGCATGGCACGGAAACCTGCCTGGTCTTCGCCGCGAGAGCTAGCGCCGGCTGACCGCGACCGCCCCCGCCACGATCAGCAGCGCACCGAGATAGGTCGTGAGCAGCGGCACTTCGGAAAACATCAGGTAGCCGAGCAGGCTCGCCCAGATCAGCGCGGTGTATTCGATCGGCGCGAGCCGGGAGGCGGCCGCCCGCGCGAAGGCCGAGGTCAGCATCAGATGGCCGCCGACGGCGAGCGCGCCGGCCAGCGCATAGGCCCCGAGATCGGCGAGCGTCATCGGCACGAAGGCGAGCATGGCCGGGATCGCCAGCACCAGCGCAGGTCCCGCATTCTGGAAGGCGACGATGACGGCCGGGTGCTCCTTCACCGCGATGCGCCGAAGCAGGATCAGGTTGAAGGCGTAGGCGACGGCCGAGAACAGCGCGGCGGCGACGCCGAGTTCGGCCCCCGCGACGCCGCCCTGGAGGCGCGGCCAGACCATCACCAGCATCCCGGCGAGGCCGAAGCCGAGCGCCTGGAAGATCCGCCCGTCGAGCTTTTCCTTCAGCAGCAGTCCGCCGAGCAGCGCGACGAAGACGGGCGCGAGGAAGGACAGCGTCAGCGCCTCGGCCAGCGGCAGCACCGAGATCGAATAGAAGAAGCTCCCGGCGGTGACCACCACCAGCGGGACGCGGATCGAATTGCCGATCAGGCTGTCGCGCGTGGGAAAGGCCGGGCGCACCAGCGCCAGCACGACGACGGCAAACAGGCCGCCCATGGCGAAGCGCATGAACAGGGCGACGATGAACGGATGCTGCTGCATCTGCCCCTTGATCACCGCGTCCATCGCGGTGAGGAGCGCGATGCCGAGCATGGCGCGCAGGACGGTGGTGGGGCTCATGCCGGTTCGCCCGAGACCGGCCTGCGGAAATGATACTCCCACGTCGCGGAGACGTCGGCGAGATAGCGTTCGCCCGGCCAGCGCCGGAAGCCGAGCTTCTCGTAGAACCGGTGTCCCCGCGCAAAACGGCTGTCGGACCAGAGCATCATCTCGCGATAGCCGCCGGCCTCGGCAAAGGCGAGCGCGCGTGCAAACAGCGCCTGCGCCAGCCCCGAGCCTCGAAACGTCGGATCGGCATAGACCTTGAGGATCTCGACCGCGTTCTGCTCGGGCACGGGAACGACGCCGAGCGAGCCGGCGATGCCGCCGCCGGGCGCGTCCGCCACCCAGAGCCTGCCGCCTCTGGCGAAAAAATGCGTCGCCGGCGCGCGCAACTCGGGAAACTCGGCCCAGTCGAACAGGCAGTTTTGATATTCGGCGAAGCTTGCGGCGATCAGCGTTGCGAGCGGCGCTGAGTCGGAATCGCGGGCGTCGCGCAGCGGCGGGAGCGGAGCGGTCATGATGCTGGCAATAGCGGCGGCCCGTGGCGGCGGGAAGCGGCTTGGCGCGCGCCGGCGCATTCGGGCAACGCATGGGCATCGACGCTGCGCCTGCCGTCAAACGTGGTATTTTGGGAAAGCCGCGAGGTTGCTATACTGCGCCGATGAAGCGCGACGTCGCCCTCCGCCATCTGAACGACAGAGCCGACGCCCTCAAGGCGATGGGCGCGACGGCGCTGTATCTGTTCGGTTCGACCGTGCGCGACGAGGCTGCCGACCGAAGCGATCTCGACCTGTTTATCGATTACGACAGCGACAGCCGTTTTTCGTTGATCAGCTTGTTGAAGATAAAGCACTTTCTCGAAGACGAGATTGGGACCACGGTCGATATCGCCACGCGCGACAGCCTGCACCCGCTGCTGCGGGACAGAATTGAGAACTCCGCCTACCGCGTGTTCTGATGGCGCGCGATGCGGGGCTAATCTTCGAAGACATCGAAGCGGCCATCCTCGGCATTCTCGAATCGGTCGATCAGCGAGACTACGCCGCCTATCGCGATACGTGGATCGTCCGGCACGGCGTCCAGCGCGGCATCGAGATCATCTCCGAAGCCAGCCGCCATCTGCCTCCGGACCTGACAGAACGGCATCCGGATGTCGATTGGCGCGAGATCAGAGGCATCGGCAATATCCTTCGCCATGCTTATTTCCAGATATCGGATCAACTGATCTGGAAGATCGTCCAGGTTGATCTTCCGCCGCTGTTGGTGGCGATACGAACCATGAGGCGGGTGTCGGACAGCCGGCATGAGCCCTGACCCTCACCGCAGCAGCGCCAGCACCGCATCGACCGTCAGCTTGGTCGCCGCGACCGCGAGCAGGACGTAGCACCAGAGAAACAGCGTCTTCTGGTCGAGCCGGTCATGCGCGATGCGGCCAAGCCAGATGCCGAGGGGCACGGCCGGCGCCAGCGAAAGCGCGCTCCACAGCACGTCGGGCTTGCCGAGCCCGAGCAGCAGATAGGGCGGCGCCTTCAGCCAGTTGCCGAGCGTGAAGAGCGCAACCGTGGTGCCGACCAGCGCGGTCTTGTGCAATCCGCGCGAGAGCAGGTACATCGCGATCGGGGGGCCGCCGGCATGGGCGACGAAGGTCGTGAAGCCCGAGGCCGTGCCCGCCAGCAGGGCGACGGCGGGGATGACCGGCCGCGCCGCGCCGGTCGCGAGCCGCCCCCGCAGGAACCAGTGCGCGGTGAAGGCCAGCGTCGTTACGCCGATCACCAGTGTGACGATGCGCGGATCGACCAGCGTGAAGACGAGATAGCCGATGGCGATGCCGGCGACGAGGCCGGGCAGCAGCCAGACGAGATCGGGCTTCGACCAGGTCGATGCGCCGAAGCGCTGCAGGGCGAGCAGATCCATCAGGCACAGGAGCAGCGCCACCATGATGGACGCGTCGAGCGGATCGGCGACCATCGCCATGATCGGGATGCCGAGGATGGCGAGGCCGCCGCCAAACGCGCTCTTGCCGATCGCGATCAGCAGCGTCGCCGCCCAGCCGACGATGTAGAACAGCGGCTCCGTCGGCATCAGGATGCGTCGCGGCCCGCGTCGTGTCCGCCTTCCCCTTGGAAAAGCGCCGTCGCCCGGCTAGGCCTTGGCTGCGCCGGGTCTTTGGCCATCCCCTGAGTCGCCGGGCATACGCTGCGAGGACGCCGTGACCGAGCCGACATGACCGTCCTTGCGCTCTTCGTCGTCAATGCCGGGCTGAACTTCGTCCTCGGTCTGCTCATCGCGCTGTTTCTCGGCCCGGCCGAGTTCGGCCGCTACGCCATTGGCGCGGCGATCATCGTGCTGGTCAACACGGCCCTGCTCGACTGGCTGAAACTCTCCGCCATCCGCTTCTATTCGTTGAAGACGCGCGAGACGCAGCCGGAAATCCGCGCCACGCTCGATCTGCTGGCGGCCGGCATCTCGATCTCGCTCAGCGGCCTGCTGGTCGCGGCGGTCGTGGCCGGCGTCGACTTCCGGCTGCCCGCGATGCTGGTCTCGGCCTCGGTGCTGGCCGGCATCGGCGCGGGGCTGTTCGACTATCACGGCGCCATCGCCCGCGCCCGCTTCCTCGACGCCGCCTATGCCAGGCTGATCATCGTCAAGAACGTGCTGGCGCTGGTTCTGATGGTCGGCGGCGCCTGGCTGACGCGCGATCCGACCGTGGTGCTGCTGGGCGGCCTCGCCAGCGTCGCCGTCGCGCTGCTGAGCGTGCGCCGCGCGCTCGCCGATGCGCCGCTCTCGATCGCGGCCGCGCGCAAGGACGTCGCCTGGACGTTTCTGCTCTATGCGCTGCCCCTGATCGCCGGCAACGCGATCTATTCGCTGATCCCGCTGCTGAACCGCTCGATCATCGCGAGCGTCCACGGCTATGCCGAAGCCGGGCAGTTCTCGCTCGCCTCCGACATGGGCTTGCGCCTCTTCGGCACGCTGGGCGCGACGCTCGAGATCGTGCTGTTGCGTGAGGTGCTCAGGCTCGACGAGACGAAAGGCCGGCTCGCGGCGCAAAAGCGCATCGCCCGCAACGTCCTCGTCGTGCTGATGGTGGCGATGCCGGTGGCGGTCGGGCTCTGGATGGTGCTGCCGGCCTTCGACAGGCTGATCGTGCCGCCGAGCTTTCAGGGCCGCTTCGCCGCCTATATGGCGATCCTGCTGCCGGGCTTCGCCGCCATCACCATTTTTCAGGCGGCCCTGTACCCTGTCTTCCTGATCGACAAGCGAACCGGCATCGCCACGCTCGCGGCGGTGCTCGGCCTTTGCGTCAATGTCGCCTTCGGGCTGGGCCTCGCCACGACGCTCGGGCCCTATGCCTATGCCGGGGGTCAGACGGCTGCCTTCCTCGCCGTGCTCGCACTGACGAGCGTCGTTGCGCTACGCGCGCTGCCCGTGCCGCCGTTGCGCGAATGCGGGCTGGTCCTGCTCGCCACCGCCGCCATGGCGCTGGCGATCTGGCCGCTGCGAGACGGGTTTGCCGCCCCGATCGAACTGGCGCTGCAGATCGGGCTCGGTATGCTGGCCTATGGCGTGGTCATTCTCGGCTGCGACGTCGCGCATTGTCGCACGGGGCTGCGGCTGTGGTGGCTGACGCGCCGAGGGCCATGACACGACGACCGCGCTGTCGAAACCCGGGCGCGCTCGTCGAATGCTCCTCAAGTTACCCCCAATTCCCGGCATCGACTCATGAATTCGTCGACGTCTGTTAATCTGGATTGACGAGAGAGCAAGATATGGAGATGGATAATGAATAATTTACAAAATAGTGAAGATATAGTCCTGAATTTTGATCCAATAACATAGCGAATTACTTCTCAAAGTGATTGAAATGACGCTAGGTTAGATTGATTTCGACGATTATCCCTAGACAAAGAACTGATTCGCCCGCATTCTTGAGTAACAACGCGTTCGTTCGGTTCGGAGCTCTGCTTGCCCCTGAGTCGCACTGCCTTGACGCGGCGAAATCGCATTCCAGGCGGAGGCAGACAACCAGCGAGGGAAGGCCTAGCATGTCCTGGATACGCTGCCATGCGCTCCTCTCCGCGACATCCGTCGTTGTTCTGCTCGCCGCCGCGTCGCCGGTCCGGGCCGGTTGCGCTCCCTTGCCGACGGCGGGCAACGACGTCATCGCCTGCGACGCAGCCACGCCGCCCGATCCGACGATCGCGCCGCTCGACCTGCTGGCCGGCAACGACAGCCTGACGCTCAACAGCGGCGACTATCCGGGCGGAATCGTCGGCGGCGCCGGGACTAAGACGGTCACGTTGCTCGGCGGCAGCCTGAGCAGCTATGTCAACACCCTCGGCACGACCGTGATCGTGTTTCCCGTGGCGAGCACGACTACGATCACCGGCGCAGTGACCACCGGGGCCGGCGCGGACAGCCTGACGATCAACGCCGGCACTATCAACGGCGCGGTTCAGCAAGGGACGGGCATCGACAGCTTCGTGATGACCGGCGGAAGCATCCAATCGCTCGCCCAGGGCGATGGGCGCGACACGTTCCTGATGACGGGGGGCGTCATCGTCGGCGCGTTCGAGGATGGCGACGTCGCCACGCTGACCGGCGGCTCCATCGGCCGCGTCGACATGAAGCTCGACAACAACATCTTCGACATGTCTGGCGGAACGATCATCGGCAATCTGGTGACGGGCTTCGGCAACGACAGGATCACGATCTCGGGCGGCGCCATCGGCGGCAATGTCAGCGTCAGCGGCGGCGTCGACATCGTCACGGTAACGGGCGGCGCGATCGGGGGCGACATCCGCATGAGCACCGGCAACGACACGTTGCTCTGGGCCGGCGGCGGCTCGATCGGCGGTATCGTCGATATGGGGCCGGGCGACGACAACGCGACGCTGCGTGATCTCGGCGCCGCCAACCTCGCCACGACGCAGGCGATCGACGGCGGGCTCGGCAATGACAGCCTGACCCTCGGCGGCGTCGGACAGTCGCAGATCAATGCAAGCCTGGTCGTCGGCTTCGAGCTGCTGACCAAGGTCGATCCGGGAAGCTGGACCCTGAGCGGGAGCATCACCGATGTCCAGGTGGCCGCCGTGCAGCAGGGGGTATTGCGGCTGACCGGCGACAATTCCGCCTATGCCGGGCAGATGCTCGTCGGCGCTGCCGGCGTGCTGGAAGGCCGCGCGCAGAGTCTCACCCCGACCGTTCAGAACGACGGGCTCGTGCGCTTCGCCCAGCCCGATGCCGGCGTCTATTCCGGGACGATCTCAGGGACAGGCGCGGTCGAGAAGATAGGGCCGGGCGTGCTGACGCTTGCGCCGGCTTCGGCCGCCGGCAACGGCTACAGCGGCGGGACCTTCATCAACGACGGCGCCATCGCTATGGCCGCCGACAGTGCGCTCGGGGCTCCGTCGGGCGCGATCACGTTCAACGGCGGGGCCTTGCGTTTCGACAGCAGCTTCGCGGTCTCTCCAGCTCGGCTCGTCACCCTTGGCCCCGCCGGCGGAACCATCGATACGCAAGACTTCGAAGCGACCTTCGCCCAGGGCCTGACCGGGCCGGGCCGGTTGACGAAACGCGGCGCCGGCACGCTCGTTCTGGATGGCTCAGGCAGCTATGCCGGTGGGACCGCCCTCGATGCCGGCATTTTGCGGGTCGGCGACAATGACGCACTCGGGTCGGGCCCGCTCGCCAGCGCCGACGGGACGACGCTGCGCTCCGGCGCGCCGGGACTCACTCTGGGCAATGCGATCGAACTGGGCGCGGGCGCCTCGACGCTCGACAGCGCCGGCAACGTGTTCACGCTGACTGGCGTGCTTTCGGGACCGGGCGCAATAGCCAAGACCGGGTCCGGAACGGCCGTCCTGACGGCCAGCAGCAGCTTCACCGGGGGCGCGGCCGTGGCTGCCGGGACGTTGGTCGTCGGCGACGCCGCCAGCCCGCAGGCGGCATTGTCCGGCGGCGGACCCGTTTCGGTCGCAGCGGGCGCGACGCTCGGCGGTTACGGCCGGGTCACCGGCGCGGTAGCCAATAGCGGCGTGATAGCGGTGGCCGACGCCGTGTCGATTTTCGCGGGCGGCGCCAAGGGCGCTTTCACCATCGCTGGCACCCTGACCAATGCGGGGCTGGCGCAGGTCGCCGGCTCCGGCATCGGCAACAGGCTGGTGGCGTCCAGTTATGTCGGGCAGGGCGGCGCCATCGCCCTGAACACCTTCCTGGGCGGCGATGGCTCGCCGTCCGACCGGCTCGTCATCGACGGCGGCGCGGCGAGCGGAACGTCGAGCCTCCGGGTGTCGAATGTCGGCGGTCCCGGCGCGGTCACGGCCGGCAGCGGCATCCTCGTCGTCGACGCCGTCAACGGCGGCGCGACGGGAGCCGGCGCGTTCTCGCTCGCCGGGCCGGTGTCTGCGGGTCCGTTCGAGTATATCCTGTTCCGCGGCGGCGTGACGCCTGGCTCCGGCGAAAACTGGTATCTGCGCAACACCGTCACTCCGCCGCCGCCCGCTCCGGCCCCGCCGCCCGAAAATCCCGGTCCTGGGCCCGGCCCGGCTCCCGAGCCGCCGCCGCCAACCCCGGCTCCGGGTTCGCCGCCGCTGCCGCCGGCCCCGCCGCCGGGTTCGCCGCCGGTGGTGTTGTACCGGCCGGAGGTTCCGATCTATGCCGCCGTGCCCTCAATCGCACGACAGATCGGATTGTCGACGCTGGGCACGTTTCACCAAAGGCAGGGCGAACAAGGTCTGCTGTCGAGCCAGGGCGCGCCGAGCGCGGGATGGGGGCGGGTCTTCGGCGAACGCACTGATCGGCGCTGGTCCGGCGCCGTCTCGCCCGAATTCGACGGCGGCCTCTTCGGTCTCCAGGCCGGCCTCGATCTCTACGGCGTCGATCGGCTGAGCGGGAGCCGCGATCGCTTCGGCGTCTTCTTTGGCCATGCGCGCGCCGACGGCGACATACGCGGTTTCGCGCTGGGGCAGTTGCGGCTGCCCGTCGGCAAGCTCAGGCTCGAATCGAACAGCCTTGGCGTCTACTGGACCCATGTCGCCCCCGGCGGCGGATATCTGGACGCGGTTCTGATGCATGGCTGGCTGGATGGCGACGCCCGGTCCAGCCGCGGCGTCGGCGCCGACCTGAGCGGAACGATGATCACGGCTTCGCTGGAGGGCGGTTATCCGATCGCGCTCGCCGCGAACTGGACGCTGGAGCCACAGGCCCAACTGGTCTGGCAGCATCTGTCGCTGGATCGCACGCGGGATCGGTTCTCGACGCTGGACTTCGGCGATGGCGGCGCGGTGACTGGCCGGATCGGAGCCCGCCTGCAGGGCAACGTCCAGATCGGATCGACGCAAGTCCAGCCCTATCTGACGGTGAACCTCTGGCACGATTTCGACCGAACCGACAAAGTCGCTTTCGACGCGGCCAATCTGATTTCGACGGGGATCGGCGGCACGTCGCTGGAAATCGGCGGCGGCGTCGTCGCCAGACTGTCATCCGCGGTCAGCCTGTACGCAACCGGCAGCTACAGGACCTCTCTGGCGGGCGGCGATCAGCATGCCGTCCAGGGAAATCTCGGATTGCGCGTCAACTGGTGACCCCGACCGCCCCGGACGATCGTCGCAGCGCCCGGCAAGGCTTCGTTCACTGTGTCTGTTGCCGGATCGCTAAGGTTAATTCGTTGATCTGATGGCTTTTTCAAGGTTTCCGGTCGGTCAGAGTCAACGATTCACCATTCCTTTTAAGCACCGCCGCAAGGCTTTCTCGCAGTCCGCCGCCGAGAGAGTTTGAGCCCATGCGTCGCATCCTTCTGGTTCGGTTCGCGGTCGTCCTGCTCGGCGGGCCGGCTCACGCGCAAGGCTATGGCGGCGGCTTCATCGAGATGTTGATGACCGGTCGCGACCCGACCCCGGCCGGCCGGGGCGGGGTGGTCTACAACCGGCCGGGCGGATACTCCGCCTATGGCCGCCACGCAGCCCCTCCCGGCTATCATGCCGATCCCTTCGAGCAGGCGGCCCAGCCGCGCGCGCCGGGCCGGCGCATGGCGGCGCTGGGCGAGCCGATCGAGATGGAACGCCCGATCGAGCGCGTCATCGATCCGCGCTTCCAGAAGCAGGAGGTCGCCTATGACGGCCGCCACGGGCCTGGCACGATCATCATCGACACGCCGCGACGCTTCCTGTTCCTGGTGCAGCCGGGGGGCCGGGCGCTGCGCTATGGCATCGGCGTCGGCCGCCCCGGCTTCGAATGGGCGGGCATGAAGTCGGTGACGCGCAAGGCCGAATGGCCGAGTTGGACGCCGCCCGCCGAGATGCTCAAGCGCCGGCCCGGCCTGCCGCGCTTCATGGCCGGCGGAGCCGACAACCCGATGGGCGCGCGCGCGCTCTATCTCGGCTCCTCGCTCTACCGCATCCACGGCACCAACGAACCGCACACGATCGGGCAGGCGGTCTCGTCGGGCTGCATCCGCATGACCAATGACGACGTCACCGACCTTTACGGGCGCGTCCGCGTCGGCGCGAAGGTGCTGGTGATCTGAGGCCGCGTCGCCACCGCTGACGCCGGTCCGACAAAAAAGCCCGCCCGGTCTGCGCCGGGCGGGCTGGTCGTTTTCCGATGGCTGTAGCCGCCGGGAGCTCAGGCCCAGTCGTCGCCGCCGTCGAAGCTCGAGCCATCGTCGTAGCCGTCGTCGACGGGAGCTTCGTAGCCGGCGTTCTGATAGTTCGCCGAGTCCGAAGAGCCGTCATTGTACTGGCTGTTGTCGGCCGCGGTCTGCGCGCCGGCAGTGTCGCCGCCTGCAGTCTGGGCGCCGGCTGTCTCGGGCGTCGCTCCGGTTTCACCGGCCTTGGCCTGATCGGCGCCGGCCTTGTTGCCGCTGAAGGCGTTGGTCAGGACATTGCCGAGCATCATGCCGCCGGCGACGCCGGCCGCCGTCGTCAGCGCCGTCGCCATGAAGCCGCCGCCGCGTCCCGGCTGCTGGGCGGCCTGGTTGGCCCATGGGCCGGGCTGCTGTCCGCCCATGCCGGGCTGCCCCGCGCCCTGCTGAGCCATGCCCGGCTGCATCGGCTGGGCCTGCATCGCGCCCGCCTGCTGGGTGTTCCAGGCTGGGGAGGGGGCTTGCTCGCTGCGCTGCGGAAACGCCGGCACGGACCGGCGCGCCGGCTCTTCCGGGCGCTGGCCGCCGCCGAAGATGCCCGACAGGAAGCCGCCGGATTGCGCCGGCGGTTCGGCCGGGCGGCTCTGCATGTCGCGCATCTGCGCCTGCAGGTCCTCGACCTGCGCCTGCAGGTTGGTCAGCGCCTGTTCCTGCACATAGACGGCCTGCGCCATGGCATAGGGCGCATAGGGCTGCTCGCGCAGGCGATCGCTGATGAAGCGCTCAGCCTCGGGGTCGCGGGGCTGGTTGGCCGCCTGTTTCAGGCGGTCGAAAATCCCGGCGATCACGTCGCGTTCTTGCGGCGTCATCGTCATCTCCTCTCCTGTTGGGCGGCGCGGCTGCGCCGCCGCTCAAGAGGTGGTGCGGGCATGTGACGGTATCAAGGCGATTGCGTTGAGCTGGCGCGAACTCAGACGGAATCGGCGGTGAACTCGTCGAAGCTTTCGCCGGGCTCCGGCGTCAGCAACTGGCCGCGGTTGAGCACGACGACCGTCGTCCCGGTCGGCACGCGGCTGTGCAGGTCGATGATGTCCTGGTTGAACATGCGGATGCAGCCGCTCGAGACCGATGTCCCGATCGACCACGGCTCCGAGGTGCCGTGGATGCGGTAGAGCGTGTCGCGATTGCCCTGGTAGAGGTAGAGCGCGCGCGCCCCGAGCGGGTTGTCGAGCCCGGCCTGCATGCCGCCGGCCCAGCGCGCATTCTTCTCCGGATCGCGCGCGATCATCGCCGCGGTCGGGGTCCAGCGCGGCCAGGCCGCCTTGCGCGCGATGGTTGCGCGTCCGCGCCAGGACATGCCCTGCTTGCCGACGCCGATGCCGTAGCGGATGGCGCGGCCGTTCTCGCGCACGAGGTAGAGGAAGCGGTTGTCGGTGTCGACGACGACGGTGCCCGGCGCCTCTCGCGTCGGATACGCGACCTCGCGGCGCAGGAACTGCGGCTCGACCTCGGTCAGGTCAGTCGCCGGCAGCGGAAACTCCTCGTCCGGCCGCTCGCCATACATGGCGAGATACTGGGCGCTGATGCCCGGAGCCCGCGCCACCTCGAAGGGTTCGGGCCGCTGGTTGACGCAAGCCGCCAGGAAGAGTGGCGACAGCAGCGCGAGGCGGCGCGTCATGACGACGCCTGGGCTGCGGGAGGCGGAGGAGGCGGGCGTAGCGACGGACATGAAGTTTGGCTCTGCTGACTCTGGTCGTTCGGCGGGATAGCGATGGCGGTGAACTAAACGGGAAGATCGCCGCCCGGTTCCGTAGCGGCGTCCCGGCTTGTTTCAAGGCGTGGCAGATGGCCGTGGGGTGAACAGGTTGTGGCTAAAATATGTCGCCCCGCAGACGTTGCAGATCCGCCACAGTTCCGAAAGCGGCGGGGCAGCGCCGAGCTTTCAACCATGGCGAGCAGCATCGGCGCTTTGACGCCGAAATCGATGCAAAAACCATCGATTCCGGCTCCAATATGACGGTTTCCCTAGAATTTAAGCAAATTTTTATCGTTGCGGCCGATCACTGGAATGTGTGTGGTCGCTTTGCGGTCGCAGGCCGGCCCGGGCGAGCCCGGGCCATGACATGCCGATGCCGATGCCGAAATCAATGTGACACGCCCGGCCGGGCCGAGCCTGTGAGCCAGGGCGGTGCGCCGGGCCAGACCGAGCCGGGGGCTTCCTTCCTTGAAATCGATTCGCTTCAAGATCATCGCGATGCTAGCGATCATCGCGCTCGGCGCGGTCATCTCGGCCGGCCTGAGCCTCTACTCCCTGTCCAGGGCGAGCGATCTCAACGGGCGTTCCAGCGTTCAGGGCGACATCGCGCTGGTCACCGAGCGCATCAATGCGCTGGTCATCGGCGTCGTCATGGACGCGCGCGGCATCTACATGTCGAAAACGGCGCAGGAGGCCGAACCCTTCGCCAAGGGCGTCGAGGGTCGCTTCCCGCAACTGCGCGCCCTGACCGCCGAGCTGAACAAGCTGGTGCCGGCGTCCGAGCGCGAGCGCGCCGGCCAGATCGACAAGGCGATCGCTGACTTCATCACCTTCCGCTCCGAGACGGTGCGCCTTGGCCGCGAGGTCTCCACCGCCGCCGCCAACACGCAGGGCAACAATGAACTCAACCGCGCCAACCGCAAGGGGCTGAACGATCTGCTCGTCGCCTTCGGCAAGCGCAACGAAGAGGTCGGCAACGCGCTCGGCGAGGAAGCCACGGCCTTCACCAAACAGGTACAGACGATCCTGCCGGTCATCCTGTTGACCGCGCTGCTGGCCTCGCTCGCTGCGGCGCTGGTCTTCGCGCAGCGCTCGATTACGCGGCCCCTCCTCGATCTCGGCGGCGTGATGCAGCGTCTCACCGCCGGCGAGACCAGGATCAGCGTTCCGCATGTGGCGCGCCAGGACGAAATCGGCGCGATGGCGCGCGCGGTCTCGGTGCTGCGCGAAAGCACCGAGCAGGTCGCGCTTCTGCAGGAGCAGGAGAGAGCCGCTTCCGAACGCCGCCTGCGCGCCGCCGAGGACATGGCGCTGGTCGTCTCCGATGTCGGCGAGGTCGTCTCGGCCGCGGCTGCCGGCGATTTCTCGGCCAGACTCCAGATCGAGCAGGCCGACGAGCAGATGCAGAAGCTCGTCGCCGGCATCAACGAGATCAACGCCGTGGTCGATTCCGCCACGACGGAGTTCGCCGCGGCGCTCCAGGCCGTCGCCGATGGCGACCTGACCCACCGGGTCGAAACCGCCTATCGCGGCAAGTTCGCCGAGCTGAAAGGGGCGATCAACGAGACCGTCGACCGTCTGTCCTCGACGGTTCGGACGATCCAGGTGACGTCGTCGGATGTCGGGTTGGCGGCGCGCGAGATCAACATGGGCGCCGACGATCTGTCGAAGCGCACCGAGGAGCAGGCCTCCTCGCTGGAGGAGACGGCGGCGACGACGGAGGAGCTGGCGGCGAGCGTCAAGGCCTCGGCCCAGGCCTCGCGCCAGGCGGCCGCGATCG
>JAESGW010000304.1_pt1 | contig 70761 bp, 57 predicted proteins | sample 9269791 | NCBI WGS metagenome assembly JAESGW01 (sample SAMN16773120, study PRJNA677053) | algae metagenome | isolation source: Aphanocapsa lilacina HA4352-LM1 and co-occurring heterotrophs from near cave... | place: USA: Maniniholo cave, near Haena, Kauai, HI | collected 2009-07-28
ATAGTGGTAAAGGGCCTCTGAGCACCCCTCGAATCTGTCTCACGCGCCGAGATCGATCGGAAGCGCGTGTGTTTTCAGGAAAATGACGCCGCAAAATCCGTCTGAGACAGCTTGACTGTTCAGATAACGTGCAGAGCAGATCAAGACTCTCGAAACCGACAACGGCCGCATTGAGTTGCGCGCCGTCACCGGCCCCGACTATGGCCGGATCTATGACCACGAACTGGTCGAAGCCGTGCAGCGCATCGCGGGCAACGGCACGGGCGATACGCGGTGGAAGGTGCCTGGTGTGCTCGATTGGTCGACCGGCGTCTACAATCCCCGCGTCGACATAACCAAGGACACGACGACGCTCTATGCGTCCGATCGCGATGTGTTCCTCTTCCTCGTCGACGATCTCAATCCCATTGAGGCTGGCCGGCTCCCCGACGGTTCGCCCGACCTCTATTTCCGCGGCTTCTACTGCTGGAATTCCGAAGTCGGCGCGAAGACGCTCGGAATGGCGAGCTTCTATCTCCGCGCGGTCTGCCAGAATCGCAATTTGTGGGGCGTGGAAGATTTCGAGGAAATCATCATTCGCCATAGCAAATATGCGGCCTCGCGTTTCGCCCATGAAGCCGCCCCGGCGCTGCTGAACTTCGCGAACTCCTCGCCCATGCCCTTCGTCAACGGCATCAAAGCCGCGCGCGAACGGATCGTGGCCAAGTCCGACGAGGACCGCACGGAATTCCTGCGCAAGCGGGGTTTCTCGAAAGCCGAGACCGGCAAGATCATCGAGACCGTCCTGGTCGAGGAAGGTCGCCCGCCAGAGTCCATCTTCGACTTCGTCGCCGGCATCACCGCTGTCGCCCGAGAAAAGACCAACCAGGATGCCCGGCTCGAATTGGAGGGCAAGGCCAAGAAGCTGCTCGACCGCGCCGCCTGAATCCCGTGAAGCCGGAGATGAGGTTTCCGTGTCTCCGGCTTTGCGCTTTTGTACCTTTCCTATCGTCGGTTCCCGTTGCGCTGCCCTCCAGGAGTGAGAGGGCGGCGCTTGGCTTCGTGACGGGTTTGGGCTCGAGAGAGAGGCTCTCGGCACCCGTCGCGGAGTAAGGAACATGGCAACTGCCGTTCAGAAGATCACCCTGTCGCCCTCGCGCGACATTCCCTTCAACAAGCTGGTGCTCAGCCAGTCGAACGTCCGCCGCGTGAAGGCCGGTGTCTCGATCGACGAGCTGGCCGAGTCGATCGCGCGTCGCGGCCTGATCCAGAGCCTTCATGTGCGTCCCGTTCTCGATGGTGAAGGTCAGGAAACCGGCATGTTCGAGGTGCCTGCTGGCGGCCGCCGCTATCGCGCACTGGAAATGCTCGCCAAGCAGAAGCGGCTCAACAAGACCACCCCGGTCCCCTGCGTCGTGTCGGCTGCGAACGCCGGCATTTTCATCGACGAGATGTCGCTCGCCGAGAACATCGAGCGCGCACCGCTTCATCCGCTCGACCAGTTCCGCGCCTTCGAGGCCATGCGCGACAAGGGCATGACAGAAGAGGCCATCGCCGCGGCCTTCTTCGTCGGCGTCAACGTGGTGAAGCAGCGCCTGCGTCTGGCGTCGGTCTCGCCGAACCTGCTGGACTTGTATGCCGATGACGGCATGACGCTCGAACAGCTTATGGCCTTCAGCGTGTCACACGACCATGCTCGTCAGGAGCAGGTCTGGGAGACCGTCCGCAATAGCTGGCAGAAAGAGCCGTTTCAGATCCGGCGCATGCTGACCGAGACCACGGTCCGCGCCTCGGACAAGCGCGCCGTTTTCGTTGGCGTCGACGCGTATGAGGCGGCGGGCGGCACGGTTCTGCGCGACCTGTTCGAGTCCGACGATGGTGGCTGGCTCCAGGACGTCGGCCTGCTGGACCGGCTCGTCTCCGATAAGCTGACGGCGATCGCCGACGAGACCGCGAGCCACGGCTGGAAATGGGTCGAAGCCGCCGTCAGCATTCCCTACGGCGTCACCCATGGTCTCCGCGAGATCGAAGGCGTTCCGATCGACATCACCGCGGAAGAGCAGGCGACGCGAGACGCGCTGCAGGACGAACTCGACCGCCTGGTGGCCGAACATGAGGACGCCAATGAGCTTCCGGACGAAGTCGATGCCCGACTGGGTCAGATCGAAGCGGCCATCGAAGCCCTAGACGATCGTCCCGTTCGCTACGACCCGGACGAGGTTGCCATCGCCGGCGTATTCGTCAGCATCGATGCCGACGGTTCGCTTTCCATCGATCGCGGCTACGTCCGCCTCGAAGACGAGCGGCCGGTCGAGACCGTGGATGGCAACACGCAGGACGAAGAGGTCGATCCTGATACCGGCGAAATCCGCACGCCTCCCATCCAGCGCGCGGTCATCATGATCGGCGGCCAGCCCGTCCAGACCGAAGAGGAGGACGAGGATGACAGCATCAAGCCGCTGCCCGAACGCCTCGTCATCGAGCTGACCGCCCATCGCACACTCGCCCTGCGCAATGCCTTGGCGGAAAATCCCCACGTCGCGATGACGATGTTGCTGCACAAGCTGGTCAGCGACACCTTCCGCCACACCGCGCCGACCGGCTGCCTTGAGGCCCATGTCCGCCATATCTTCTTCTCGGCCCAATCCGATGAGTTGAAGGACAGCCCCTCGGCGCAGGCGGTCAACGAACGCCATGAACGCTGGGGGGATCAAGTCCCCGCCGACGATCAAGCGCTGTGGGACTGGCTCATCCACCTGAATGATGGCACGCGCATGGACCTGCTGGCCCTCTGCGTCAGCTATGGCGTGAACGCGCTCTTCGAGCGTCCGAACCCGTATTCCGGCTCGGGCGTCAGCCAGCATGGCCTCGACGTGCGCCTGGCGCAGGCCGATAGGCTCGCACGCGCGACCGGGCTCGACATGGTGGCGACTGGCTGGAAGCCGACGGTCGGCAACTATCTCGGCCGCGTCACCAAGCCCCGCATCCTGGAAGCCGTCGGCCAAGGCGCCGGCGAGCGGGCAGCGCAGCTCATCGACCACCTGAAGAAGGGCGATATGGCCAAGGAAGCCGAACGCCTTCTGGCCGACACCGGCTGGCTGCCGGAGCCGCTGCGGCTCGCGCCGCTCCATGGCGAGCAGCAGGTTGCGGCTGAGCAGGGCGATGCGGGCGAAGACGTTGCCTTGCCGGACTTCCTTACTGCGGACGGTGACGGAGAGGACGCAGCCGATGCCGAGGATGAGGACGTCCTCGCCGCCGCACAATGACACGCATGGCGGAGAGCGGTTTCGGCCGCTCTCCGCACCTTCTTACGGATATCCTCATGCCCATCCATCCTCGCGCCGTCGGTCGGCCCATCGTCTTCCAATTCCTTGTTCCCGTTCACGCCTAGATCGAAGACGATCAGTGACCTGCGTCGCCGTCGCCGTCATCGACTCCGACGCCCGTGCACGATCCGACTCCACGGTGTTGTCGGGAGGCGATCCAGCTATCTGAAGAAAAGCGCCAACCTCGTGGTCGGGCGCTTTTTTCATGTCCGATGCCTGAGAGCGAGAGGACCGCCGGAATGAGATAAGTCCGGGCGGTTCGAGAGAGAGCGCTGGTTGGGCTTTTCCGTTCCCGCTCTCTTCGAGGTTTCCACCATGAACATCATCTCTTCCGTGTCTGGTTTGCCGTCCACGCCGCTGCCGCACGCCCCGGTGTCCACCAATCCTGCCGCGGCCATCCTGTCGGCCGCCAATCTCCTTCTCCCGCATATCGAGCGTGGCGGCCGGATCGACGCCACGGTTCTGCGCGGCGCCATGGAGAACGCCTTCGGCGCATCCGATGCCTCCGGTCTCTGGAACTGGAAAACCGCCTACGAGGCGTGCGAGGTCGCGACCGCCCTGTTTCTGCGCAAATACGGAAAGGCGCTGTTCCGCAAAGCCGCTTCTCCGGCTGCGCGCCTTTCCGTCCTGACCAGGGTCGTTGAGCTGCTGCCGACGCACACGCGCCGCTCCGAGGAATCGCAGGCCCTCCAGCAATTCTCGACGCCGCTGCCGCTCGGATTGGCCGCGGTGACGGCCGCTGCCATTTCCTCGACCGATCGCGTGCTCGAACCATCGGCCGGCACTGGCCTTCTCGCGATTCTCGCCCAGACAGCAGGCGGTTCGCTTATCCTGAACGAACTCACGGAGACTCGCGCCGATCTGCTCGCCTCTTCGCTTCCGGCCCTTCCCATCACCCGCTTCGACGCCGCCCAGATCGATGATCATCTCGATCGCGCCGCGATCCCGTCTGTCGTGCTGATGAACCCGCCATTCTCGGCGTTGGCGCATGTCGCCGGCCGCGTCGCCAACGCCGGGTTTCGCCATATCATGTCGGCGTTGAACCGGCTGGCGCCAGGCGGCCGTATGGTGGCCATCACCGGTGCCGATGTCGGGCCGGACCTGCCTGATTGGCGCGACGCCTTCGTCCGCCTGCAGGAGCGTGGCACGATCGTCTTCTCCGCCGCCATCGCCGGGGCTGTCTATGCCAGGCACGGCACAAGCTTCCCGACGCGGCTCACCGTCATCGACAAGCGGCCCGCTGACGACCCCGCGGTGTTCGCGGCTTCACCCGGCATGGCGCCGGACGTCGCCACGCTGCTCGCCTGGATCGAGACCCATCTCCCTCCGCGCCTGCCGGTCGAGTTGCCGGCGGTGATCGCCGCTCCGCTCGCCGCCGTGGCACCGAAGACGGTGCGCGACTATCGCGCGCGCGCGGCCACCTCGCGCTCCATTGCCGTGGTCGCAGATCCCGAGGGGATCGAGCTTGCCTATGAGACCGCCGACTGGACGCCGCCCTGCGGCACGCGCCTGACCGACGCGATCTATGAGGAATTCGGATTGCAGTCGATCCGCATTCCCGGCGCTCAGGCCCACCCGACCAAGCTGGTGCAGTCCGCCGCCATGGCGAGCGTCGCGCCGCCCAAGCCGAATTATCGCCCGATGCTGCCGGCGAACATTCACGAGCTCTTGTCCGACGCCCAGCTCGAAACCGTTATCTATGCTGGTCAAGCCCATGGCGAATATCTCGCCGGATCATGGACGATCGACGAAACCTTCGATCTCGTTCAGGCCGCGCCGGCTGACGCCACAAACGCCGTCCGCTTCCGCCGCGGCTTCATGCTCGGCGACGGCACCGGCGCCGGCAAAGGCCGCCAGTCGGCCGCGATCATCCTCGACAACTGGCTGCGCGGTCGCCGCAAGGCGGTGTGGATCTCCAAATCCGACAAGCTGATCGAGGACGCGCAGCGCGACTGGTCGGCGCTCGGCATGGAGCGCCTGCTGGTCACGCCGCTGTCGCGCTTCCCGCAGGGCAAGGCCATCACCCTGTCGGAAGGCGTCCTATTTGCAACCTACGCCACGCTGCGCTCCGACCACCGCGGCGAGAAGGTTTCGCGCGTGCGGCAGATCGTCGAATGGTTGGGCTCCGACTTCGACGGAGTGATCATTTTCGACGAGAGCCACGCGATGCAGAATGCCGGCGGCGGCAAGGGAGAACGGGGCGATGTCGCTCCATCGCAGCAAGGCCGCGCCGGCCTGCGACTTCAGCACGCCTTGGCGAATGCCCGCGTCGTCTATGTCTCTGCCACCGGTGCCACGACCGTCCACAATCTCGCCTATGCCCAGCGGCTCGGCCTCTGGGGCGGCGAGGATTTTCCCTTCGCCACGCGGGCCGAGTTCGTCGAGGCGATCGAGGATGGCGGTGTCGCCGCGATGGAGGTGCTGGCCCGCGATCTGCGCGCGCTCGGCCTCTACACCGCCCGGTCGCTCTCCTACGACGGTGTCGAATATGAGCTGGTCGAGCACGCGCTGACCGATGAGCAGCGTCGCATCTATGACGCCTATGCCGGCGCGTTCGCCATCATCCACAATCATCTCGACGCAGCGATGGAGGCCGCCAACATCACCGGCTCGACGGGGGCGTTGAATCGGCAGGCGAAGTCGGCTGCCCGCTCGGCCTTCGAATCCGCGAAGCAACGCTTCTTCGGCCATCTGCTGACCTCGATGAAGACGCCGACCCTGATCCGCTCGATCGAGCGCGATCTGGAGGCCGGACACGCGGCTGTGGTGCAGATCGTTTCGACCGGCGAGGCTCTCATGGAACGTCGCCTGGCCCAGATCCCGACCGAGGAATGGAACGACGTTCGCGTCGATATCACGCCGCGCGAATATGTGCTCGATTATCTCGCCCATTCCTTTCCGGTGCAGCTCTACGAGCCCTTCACCGACGGTGAGGGCAATCTGTCGTCGCGTCCGGTCTATCGCGATGGCCAGCCCGTCGAGAGCCGCGAAGCCGTCGCGCGCCGCGACGAACTGATCGAACGCCTCGCATCGATGCCGCCCGTGCCGGGGGCGCTCGACCAGATCGTACAGCGCTTCGGCACAGACATGGTGGCCGAGGTGACGGGCCGCTCGCGGCGCATCGTTCGCAAGTCGGGTGCCGACTCCAAGGGCAGCCGCCTCGCAGTCGAGACCCGCGCGCCGTCGGCGAACCTCGCCGAGGTCGCCGCCTTCATGGACGACCTGAAACGCATCCTCGTCTTCAGCGATGCCGGTGGAACCGGCCGCAGCTATCATGCTGAGCTGTCCGCTAAAAATCAGCGGCTGCGCGTGCACTATCTGCTCGAGCCGGGCTGGAAGGCCGACGCCGCCATCCAGGGCCTCGGCCGCACCAACCGGACCAATCAGGCGCAGCCGCCGCTCTTCCGCCCGATCGCGACCGACGTGAAGGCGGAAAAACGCTTCCTCAGCACGATCGCGCGGCGGCTCGATACGCTCGGCGCCATCACGCGTGGACAGCGCCAGACCGGCGGTCAGGGCCTGTTCCGACCGGAGGACAATCTCGAATCCTGCTACGCCCGCGACGCGCTGCGCCAGCTCTACCTGCTGATCGTGCGCGGCAAGATCGAAGGCTGCTCGCTCGAGCGCTTCGAGTCCGCCACCGGCCTGAAGCTGATGGACGACAATGGTATCAAGGACGAGCTGCCGCCGATCACCACCTTCCTGAACCGGCTGCTCGCGCTCACCATCGAGCTTCAGGGCATTTTGTTCACGGCCTTCGAGCAGCTTCTTGATGCGAAAGTAACCGGCGCCATCGCCAGCGGCGTCTATGACATCGGGCTGGAGACGCTGACGGCGGAAAGCTTCATCGTCACCGACCGGACCTCCATCTACACCCATCTGGCGACCGGCGCGCAAACTCGCCTGCTCACGATCACGGAGCGGCGGCGCAACCGGCCGATGACGCTGGACGATGCGCTTCGCTACGCCGAAAGCGATGGTGGCACGCTGCTCGTCAACGGCAAGTCCGGCCGCGCGGCCGTGCAAGTTCCGGCTCAATCGCTGATGTTGGACGATGGCGAGATCGAACGCCGCGTGCGGCTGATACGCCCCATGGAGCATCATCATGCTTCGCTGAACATGATGGCCGACAGCCATTGGGAGAACGTTGACCGCGCCACCTTCGTCGCTGCGTGGAATCGCGAGGTCACCGAGGTGCCCACCTACTCAGAAAGCACCATCCACATCGTCGCCGGACTTCTCCTGCCGGTCTGGAAGCGCCTGCCGAACGAGTCGACGCGGGTCTATCGCCTTCAGACCGATGACGGCGAGCGCATCATCGGTCGCGTGGTCTCTCCGGCCTGGGCCGCAAACGCTGCGCCCACGGGTTCAGCTAGCCTTTCGCCCGACGCTGCCTATGCCGCGCTGATTGATGGGCGGACGATCCTCGATCTGGCTGAAGGGCTCCAGCTCCGCCGCGTCCGCGTGATGGGCGCCAACCGCATCGAACTCTCCGGCTTCACCGAGGCCATGCGGGATCGCTTGCGGGCCTATGGCCTGTTCACGGAAATCATTACCTGGAAGCTGCGATTTTTCGTGCCGATCCATGCCTCCGGACCATCGGTCATCGGCAAACTGTTCGACACCTATCCGGTCGAGCGCATCGGCGAACGGGAGGCGGCATAATGGCTCGCCGCGACGCTTCCGATCTTGCATCCCGTCTCGGCCGGCAGGCCGAGGCGGTGTGTCGGCATTATCTCGGTGCGGGCCGCCGACAGGGCAACTATTGGCAGGTTGGCGATGTCCGCAACACGCCAGGCCGTTCCATGTTCGTGCGCCTCAAGGACACCGTCAAAGGCCCTGCCGGCAAATGGACCGACGCCGCGACGGGCGGGCATGGCGATCTGCTCGATGTGATCCGTGAATCGCTGGGTCTTGTCGATTTCGCCGACGTCGCCGAAGAGGCCCGTCAGTTTCTCAGCCTGCCGCCTGCCGATCCCGAGCCGCAGCCGAAGCAGCACGATCGAACGTGCCCGTCGGGCTCAGCGGAGGCAGCACGCCGGCTGGTCGCCATGTGTCGGCCGATTGGCGGCACGCTCGTAGAAGCGTATTTACGCGGTCGCGGAATTACGGCTTTGCAAGGAACTGGAAACCTGCGTTTCCTTGCGCGTTGCTACTATCGACCCGACGAGTACTGTCCGACCGAGACCTGGCCGGCAATGATCGGCATTGTCACCGATCTCTCCGACAGGATCACTGGCGCGCATCGGACCTGGCTCACCCCCGATGGCTCCGGCAAGGCGCCGATCGACATCCAGCGTAAGGCAATGGGCGACCTTCTTGGGCACGCGGTCCGCTTCGGGCTCTCCGGCGAGGTGATGGCGGCAGGCGAGGGCATCGAAAGCGTCCTCTCCGCCCGCCAGGTCATGCCCGGCATGTCAGCCGCCGCCGCCCTTTCCGCAGCACATCTCGCCGCCTTTCAGTTCCACGACACCTTGCGTCGGCTCTATGTCGTCCGCGATAACGATCATGCTGGTGACGGAGCGCGAAACACCCTGATCGAACGGGCGAAGGCGGTCGGGATCGACGCAATTGCCCTGTCGCCTATGCTTGAGGATTTCAACGAGGATCTCCGTGCATTCGGCCGGGGGGCATTGATGGCGCACATCCGGGTGCAGCTCGCACCGCAGGACGTCGCGCGCTTCATGCTGCTGGCGGCGTAGATCGGGGGCTTAAGCGGCGGCGCGCCGCTGCCATCATGCTCGCATGGATGCGCGACCCTTTGGAGAGGACCGCGCCTCGGCCTTCGAGAAGGCGATCGGCCCACAGGCGGCCCGGACAGGCAATGCCTGCGGCCGACTATTTTCCGGCGGCCCTGCGGGCCTTTCCATCGCGAGCCAAAATAGCCGGCCTCCGGCATCCTCCGCTGTCGCTCCGTCCCGGCGCTCGGCGCCCGGTGCAAGTCCGCTCCGTCCGTGGGCCCTGTCGCCATGAAGGCCGCGACGGTCGCGGTCCAGCCAAAGGAGCATTCCATGCGCGAGCGCGACGACTACGAACCCCATCACGAATCCTCGCCCACCGACCACGTCCTCCATGAATTGCAGCTTAATGGCTACCGCCCCTTCGCCGACGAGCCCGACCAGCGTCTTCTGCCCGACGGCAATCAGGTCGCAGGCGCGATTGCCGACATCTTCGACGCCCTGATCTCCAGCCTGGAGGACACCCGTCTCGAACCCGACCTCGACGATCTCCTCTGGTCTACCGTCAATGTCTTCCACCGCGCCACCGAACGGATCGCCCGCGAACTCGACGACAACGAGCAGGCACAGAAGCGCTCGCAGCGGCAACAGGACGGCAGCGAGGTGAAATCGGTCGAACTCGAGCGCCAGATCGCAGAGGGCAAGACGCTCATCGAACGGCAGAGCGCTTTCGAGCTGATGCGCGACCAGGCAGCCGAACACTATGAACGCCAGATCGGCAAGACTTGGCTCCCTCGAACAGGTTCAAAGGTCAACCATCGCAATCTTACCTCCTCGATGATCGATAGCCGCGACTTCCTCATGGCCAGGCAAAGGGCAGAGCAGGCAATCCTCCTTCCTCCCGGCCCGAAGATCGTCGTGACTGGCGGACTCGAATTCAACGATCATAGGCTGATCTGGGCCAAGCTTGATCAGGTCCACGCAAAGCACCCCGACATGGTGTTGGTTCACGGCAAATCCCCGAAGGGAGCCGAAAAGATTGCCGCGCTCTGGGCCAATAATCGCAATGTGCCCCAGATCGGCTTTGCGCCCGACTGGACGAAGCATGGCCGCGCTGCGCCTTTCAAGCGAAACGACGAGATGTTGGACATCATGCCGAAGGGCGTGATGCACTTCCCCGGCACCGGCATCAACGACAACCTTGCCGACAAGGCGAAGAAGCTCGGCATCCCCGTCTGGAAATTCGGCGGCGCGTAAGCGTCGCTATCTTCTACTCTCACTTATGCGTAAGGCCGACCGTGTCCTCGACTTGTTCCCAGGGGAATGTAGCCTGTTCTGTAAGTCCGCGGATGGCTTGGCCGCGCTCGGCTGCTGCGTCACCCACTCGCATTGCGAAACACCCTAGTTGCCTCGCGTTCTCGATCAACGGCGTGGTTGCGGTCGCTATCGCTGCTTTCCTGAGGCTCGGTGGAATGGCAGGCGACGACCAATCCGACCGGTGTCTGGGCTTGATGTCGCGGACGCGGCGGACCTTGCATAGCGATTGGACCGTCCTGTCCTGAGAGGCACGGGTGAGGTGCGGCAGGTAGCTTCATCGTTGAATGGGCCAGCGACTGCAGCCGCGCGGTGTTCGTAGGCACCGGCACGCCGTCTCATGCCGCCCGAGCAAAACGGGAGCGGGGCGGCGCTTTCCGTGGGGGCGGCGCAGGTACGTAAGGCAGACGGCAGAGCCAGGAGTAAAGTTGAGATTTGCGGAAAGGTCATTTTCGCTGGTTTCAGGTGTAAATGGTCGCCAGCCTCGGTCATCCGTTCAGCGAGCGCTCCAAACGGCCTCTCCATGGGCTGATCTGGCCGAAGGACGGCTAACGCCTCGACCGCCTATGCCGCAACAGCGCGTCTCGACTTTCTTCCCCTGCCGGCACCCACCCCATGCAGCGAGCTGCATAGGGACCCCGGGATGGCCGTCATTCCTCGCGAAACAAGAAACTCGATCCTGCGCCGTCCTCCGCTTTGCTGCGGTCGCAAGCGATGCGTCGTCAGTCGCCTCCGGCCCATCGATCGCCATCGAGGCCGCATGGTGCGGTCTCGGGAAACGGAGAAATACCATGGCGACCATTGGCACCTTCAAAAAGACCGGCGACAACGAGCTCACCGGCGAAATCTTCACTCTCAGCCTCCAGGTCAAAGGTGTGCGCATCGTCCCCGATCAGCGCGCCACCGGCGAGAACGCCCCCAGCCACCGCGCTCTGGTCGGTCGCGCCGAGATCGGCGCCGCCTGGTCCAAGACCTCCAATGAGGGCCGCGACTATCTGGGCCTCAAGCTCGACGATCCGAGCTTCAACGCCCCGATCTACGCGAACCTCTTCAACGACGAGGAAGGCGAAGCCTTCTCCCTCATCTGGTCCCGCCCGAACGGCCGGCGGGGCGACTGAGCCCAACCAGGGTCCCGGCCGCATCGGTCGGGACCTCCCCTCAACTGGCGGCGTCCCGCTAGCCGGCTCCGGGCAACGGAATGCGAAGCCGCAGACTGTTTCACCTTGTGCAACTGCTGCTCTTTCTCCCGGCACTTGGATTTCCGTATCCCCGTCGCCTCTTCATGTGCTCCAGACACCTCATGGCTCGATTTGCCTGGTCGGGCTCATCGAAGGTTTCGATCATGGCTTGTCCGTTGGTTCCAATCCGCCCCCAGGTCCGAATGACCGATACGGGGTCGGAACAAGATTTGCTTTCCCAGACACGCTAAGCTCGAACGAAGCACGAACATCTGTTTGTCCCCTGAATAAGATTACCGACTCGATTGCGATCGATCTTGCAGCGACCATAAGCTCGGCTCCTTCGTAGCGAGGAGCGAACGAATGGGCCGAAGAAGGCTGGTCAATGCGGCAGAGGCGAAGGTTCTTTTTGGCCTCCCGGCTGACGAGGATAGTCTGCTCCGGCACTACACTCTCGATCCAATTGACCGGTTGGAATGTGAGGTGCGTCGCCGCCCGCATAATAAACTGGGCTTCGCCGTCCAGCTTTGCGTCATGCGTCATACTGGCCGTCTCTTGGGAGAAGAAGAGCAGCCTCATGCGACGGTCATCCGCTACCTGGCCGACCAGCTCGGAGTAGACTCGCAGGATTACGCCATTTACGCGCGTCGAGTGCAGACACGTTTCGAGCACAGCCGCTTCCTGACCGAACATCTCAGCCTACACATAGCCAACAAGAACGACCGGCGTGCAGCACTTCTGGCTGCGATCGACGCAGCGGCTGCCGGGGACAAGGGGTACCCGATTGTCACCGCGGTGATATCTGCGTTTCGGCAGCGCGGGGCACTACTCCCTTCTCAGGCGGCGATCGAGACGATCGGATTGGCCGGTCGCGCCATCGCACGCCGGCGCGCAGAAATCACACTCCTCGAAGATATCGCCGCCGAGAAGTTGGAAGCGCTCGACGCTCTGCTCCACGTCGATCCAGCTATTGGTCAAACGCGATTTTATTGGCTGCGATCAGCGCCGGACGCGCCCGGTGCTTCGAACCTAATTGGACTGACCGAACGGATTGCCTTCCTGCATACGCTCGAAATCGATCCCCAATTGCAGGCGCGTATTTCATCTGGACGCTGGGATCAGATCATTCGGGAAGGTGACGCCACTCCTGCGTGGCTCGCCACAGATTTCGGCGCAAATCGCCGGCGTGCGACGATCGTGGCGCAGGTCATCAAACTCGGTCAGAAACTCACCGACGATGCCGTAACGATGTTCATCAAGCTGATTGGGCGGCTGTTCTCACAAGCCAACAATCGCAAGAAACAGCGTCACATGGACGCTCGGCCGGAGACTTCAAAGATACTGCGAATGTTCCTCGATACGATATCCGCCCTCCAGGCGGCGAATGACAATGGCGACGATGCGATCGAGACACTCGACCGCGAAATTGGCTGGACACGACTGCTTCGGATGAAGCCCGAGTTGGCCGCTATGGTCGAAGACAACGAGACTTCACCTCTGGCTTTAGCAGCCGAGCAGTATGCGACCGTCCACAAATATGCGGGTGCGTTCCTGCAGGCATTCACGTTCCGCTCGGCCCGCCGACACGATCCACTTCTTGCGGCGGTCGGTGTGCTGAGACGCCTGTACTCGGAGAGGCGCCGGACACTCCCGGAGCGCGCCCCGATCACGCACCTCAGCCAAGCCGATCGGAAGCTCATCTTCGGACAGGAAAAGCCAGACCGCCGTCTTTATGAAATTGCAACACTCGCCGCCTTGCGAGACAGGCTTCGTTCGGCCGATGTCTGGGTCGACGGCAGCCGCTCGTTCCGCCCGATCGATGAGCACCTCATGCCTCGGCCAACCTTCACTGCGATGAAGGAAGAAGACCGACTTGGCCTTGGCGTGCAAGCTGATGGAGCGGCCTGGTTGGCGGAAGCTCGCCAACTGCTGGACTTCAACCTCAAACGCCTTGCCCATAGGGCACGAGTTCGAAAGCTTGAAGGCGTTCGCCTCGAAGCCGGGACGCTGGTCGTCACGCCAACCGCCGGTGATGTTCCCGTGGCCGTCGAGGAATTGAACGCCGAGATCTCCGAGTTCTATCCGCTGGTTGAGGTACCGGACCTCTTGAGGGAAGTGCACGAATGGACCGGGTTCGCCGACCAGTTCACCCACGTCCGAACTGGAGATGCACCCCGCAACGTATCCGCCATGCTGGCCGGAGTATTGGCCGATGCGACCAACCTCGGCCCGAATCGTATGGCCAGCGCGTCCAAGGGCATCAGCGCCCATCAGATCGGCTGGATGCGCACATTCCACGCTCGCTCAGAGACATACCGTGCTGCACAAGCATGCGTTACCGATGCGCACGCTCGTCACCCCCATTCTCGGCTCTGGGGCACCGGAACGACTGCCTCGTCTGACGGGCAGTTCTTTCGCGCGAGCGACAGAGCGGCAAAGCGTGGCGACATCAACCTGCATTACGGAAGCGAACCGGGTTCGAAGTTCTACAGCCATCTATCCGATCAATACGGCTACTTCAGCATCCTGCCCATTAGTCCGACCGAAAGCGAGGCGGCCTATGTACTCGACGGCCTTTTCGATCAAGACACGGCCGTCGACATACAGGAGCACTTCACCGACACAGGCGGCGCGAGCGATCACGTCTTTGGCTTATTCGCCCTGATTGGCAAACGGTTTGCGCCTCGGCTACGCAATCTGAAAGATCGCAAGTTCCACACATTCGAGAAGGGCGATGCCTATCAGGCGCTGTCGAACCACATCGGCGCGCCGATCAACACCACCCTGATCCTCGACCATTGGGATGATCTGCTCCACCTGGCAGCGTCGATCTCCACCCGAGCAGTTGTGCCATCTACAATCCTGAAGAAGTTGTCGGCGTCACCGAAGGAAAGCCAACTCGCAAGGGCTCTGCGGGAACTGGGCCGCATCGAGCGCTCGCTGTTCATGATCGAATGGTACTCGAGCCCAGCATTGCGACGGAGGTGTCAGGCCGGTCTCAACAAGGGCGAGGCCGCCCACAAGCTTAAGCGAGCGGTATTCTTCCACGAGCGAGGCGAAATCCGCGATCGGTCGTTCGAAAGTCAGGCCTTTCGTGCCTCCGGCCTCAATCTCGTCGTCAGCGCGATCGTGCACTGGAATACAGTTTATCTCGACCGCGCAGTCGCGCATCTGAAACAGGCGGGCAGAACCGTCCCCGACATGTTGCTGAAGCACATATCGCCGCTCAGTTGGGAACACATCAACCTTACAGGCATCAAATGCCCGAAGGCTTCCGGTCGCTCAGGCTGCCAGCGCGCCGCCTTCGCGCCGCATGACGTTCATGCTCTGTTCGGGCTTAGCGTGTCTGGGAAAGCAGATCTTGTTCCGACCCCATACGCCGCCAAAAAGATTGGGCTGGAGGGTTAGACTGTAGAACCGGCGCATGTTCAGGGCCGGGTCGATGCGGTGCAGATGAATGTTGTCTGGGGGGGTGCGCATAGCCGAGAGTCTCTGTGTGAACGCGCGGCGTGTCCAACAACATGTTTGAATCGATCCATCTTGATCGATTCATTACGGTGATACGTTTTCAATGCGAAATGCTGGCCACTCTGTTCCCGTGCGCCACCACGACAGCGAGACATGAGGACGGTGATCTATCCACGAAAGACGCAGCTGAGACGGACAGGTACAGGCAAGTGCCGGTCAGACGTACTGCTCACGCTTCGTCCTCGTTCAAGTGAAATCTGTTTTGGCGGACACAACCTGTCATGTCATCGCGCCGGAACCAGACTGCGCGTCCGCATCGGAGCGGGGGATTGCCGGCGGTAAATACAATCTGCTCATCCGAGCGCATGCGCATGACCTCGTCGGGCAGGATTAGTGGTCGCCGGTATAATTGCTTGGATCGCGACCGCGACGATCCTGACGCCTGGCTGGTGCGGCTGACCTGGTCGACCTCGACAGTGGTGTCGCCGCAGCGCCTTGAGATGTAGTCGGCGGTGTCAGGATCGTTGATCGCCGCGAAGCTTATCCAGGACGCGCTCTCGAACCATTTGCTCGTCGCGTCCCGGCCGCCATAGGCCTCGCGCATCTGTCCGATCGACTGAAAGATCATGATGAGCGTCAGGCCGTATTTGCGCCCCGCATCGCGCGCTGTTTCGAGGATGCTGAGATAACCGAGCCGGGCGACCTCATCGAGCACGAATAGTGTCTTTGCTGCGACAGCACCTTTTCGATTGTAGATTGCGTTCATAAGAGCACCGATGATGACACGAGCAAGGCCGGGATGTGCTCCTAGAACCTTGAGGTCTAGCGCGATGAAGAGGTCGGTGCCACCGTTCGCCAGGTCATCGGTTGTGAATGCGTCGCCCGACACCAGCGCCGCATAATTCGGATAGGAGAGCCAGTGGGTCTCCTTTACGGCGTTAGCGTAGACGCCGGAAAATGTCTCCGGGGTCATATTCACGAACACCGCGACATTCTCTTTCACAAACGCGGATGCCGACTGCTGATGTATTTGCGTGAGACGTTCTCGCAGTTTCGGCTCGGGCTCGGAAAGGTTTGTGCGCACTTGCCTGAGGGTCTGGTCTTTGGGGCCTGTATGTCCTGACAGACAGACATCGGCGATCAGCGCAGTCAGAAGCTGCAGCGCGGAGGCGCGGAAAAAATCGTCTCGCGCGGAGGTTTGTCGTGCGTTGTCGGTCATGACCCAGGTCGCGACCGCGACAATGTCTTCTTCCTTCGTGCTGCCAAAGCGACCGATCCAGTCAAGGGCGTTGAAGCCAATCGTGGCTTCGGCGGGATCGAGAACCACAACATTGCGGCCCGCTCTGCGGCGATGTGCGATTACCATCGGCGCAACCTCCGACGACGGATCAAGCACCGCCAGGCTGCCTGCCCATTTGAGGGCCGTGGGGATCGTTACCGACGTTGTCTTGAAGCCGCCTGAGCCGGCAAAAACCATGCCATGACACGAACCGAAAGATCCGTCGAAGCAGAGCAGCGGTGAGCGCCCACCTGCGCCCCAGCTCTCCTTGCTGTAGGCGCGAAATGCCATTGCAGAGACGCTGTCGCGATCGACGCGATATCGCTCTCCAACTACGATCCCGCCAGTGTCGGGAAAGAGCCGTTGGGCTTCCTGCATGCTCATCCACTCGGCTTCGCCATGCACCGCTCGCTTGCCGCGAATACGGCGCGGCGCTCCTCTCGCGAATGCTGCATTGCCTATCACTGCGACGCGAAACCCAAAGAGGCCGCTGAAAAGAGCAACAAGCACGCCGAGTATGGTGGCCGGATCGGCATAGAAGAGCGCCGACTGTCCGACCGGCAGGTGACCCGTGAGCATGGAAAGCCTCATCGTTTCACGAACCATTGCGATGAGAATCGCCACAGTGCTTCCCGTCACCACGCCCCAGCCCGCGGCCTTGATGTTTGCTGCACCTGCTGCTGCGAACAGGAAAATGATGCCAACTGTTGCCGACAGAATGCAAGGCAAGGCGACGACGGCATGGCCGAGTATCAGGCGAGCGCCATCGTTCGTTCCGAACGCTGCCAGCCAATCACCAGCGCCCGTGGGGCAGAACAGACTTGCGATCATCAGTGTTGCGGGCGTGACGGCAAGCAAAAGCTTACTGGCCGTCATGACCGAATGCCTCCGCACCAATCTGTGCCAGCCTGGATCGTTCGGTTTCGTCTTCTTGCAGCCGTCGGCGCCCATCTAGCAGCAAGCCAAGCAACAGCGCCCGTTTCTCGTAGCGGAGCCCTGCCTTCACGATCAGGCCACCCAGCTCGATGTTCTCTCGCGTGTCCTTCTTGCGGGCTTCCGATATGGCAAACCGCGACATGCGTTCAAGCCTCGCCGCCGCCGCCCGCAGCCGGGACAGCCGTGACCTTGGCGGCTGATGGGCGATCTGACCTGCCAGCTCCACCTTCCGGCTTCTTGGACGGCTTTTCGTTGCCGTGGCGAAACCGGCCGGCCAATTCCTCGAACCTCGCAAGCAACTCGCCATCTTCGATGTCGATCTCACCGAGCCCGGCCTTAAGTGCTATCCTCCCGATGCGCTCAGCCTCGCGCGTTTCAGCTTGCCGTAGTTGCTCCTGCAGGCGGGCGATCTCGTCCCTGATCTTCGATGATGGCCTTTTCATTCCGGTAGCCTCTTCCCTTGTCTGGATTGAGCACAACGCCAGACGAGGATCGAGGGGGAGAGGGCGCAGCGCATCCCCGTTTATTGCGCAGTCGGCGATGCCGACGCGATGCAAGATGATCCGGCCGTTCCGAAGGAGCGGTCCAAGGGCGCAATTATACGTCGCTGACGCGACGCCTTGCTCAACGGCCTGCCCAGCCGCCGCTCCTGACCGAACGCACGAGTGTCCGTTCGCTGTCCAGGAGCAATCTCTACCGTGGCTGTCCCGCACTTCTCCGTCAGCATCGTCAGCCGCGGTGACGGCCGCAGCGTGGTGCTGTCGGCTGCCTATCGGCATTGCGCGAAGATGGAGTACGAACGCGAAGCGCGCTCGGTCGACTACACACGCAAAAAGGGGCTGCTCCATGAGGCGTTTTTGGTGCCTGCCGATGCACCGCAATGGCTGCGCAGCCTGATCGCCGACTGCTCAGTGGCAGGGGCTTCGGAAGCCTTCTGGAACAAGGTCGAAGCTTTCGAGAAACGCTCCGATGCCCAGCTTGCCAAGGACATCACCATTGCCTTGCCGCTTGAGCTTTCTGCCGAGCAGAACATCGCGCTGGTGCGGGATTTCGTCGAACGGCACATTCTCGCCAGGGGCATGGTTGCGGACTGGGTCTATCATGACGTGCCCGGCAATCCGCATGTCCATCTGATGATGACCCTGCGGCCGCTGACCGAGGATGGGTTCGGGCCCAAGAAGGTTGCTGTCACAGGCGACGATGGCGAGGTGTTGCGCACCAAAGCCGGCAAGATCGTCTATGAGCTGTGGGCCGGCGGGATGGACGAGTTCACGGCCCTTCGCGATGCCTGGTTCGAGATCCAGAACCAGCATCTGGCACTCGGCGGGGTCGACCTGCGTGTCGATGGCCGTTCTTATGCCGAGCGCGGCATCGATCTCGTGCCAACCACCCATATCGGCGTTGGCGCCAAGGCGATCCAGCGCAAGTCAGCGCGTGACGGCCATGAGCCGTCGCTCGAGCGGATCGAGCTGCTCGAGGCCCGGCGCCGGGAGAACGTAGGCCGGATCGTGAATCGACCCGAGCTCGTGCTCGACATCGTCTCTTCGGAACGAAGCGTCTTCGATGAACGCGACATCGCAAAGATCCTGCATCGTTATGTCGACGATGCGGTCACGTTCCAGCAGCTGATGGTGCGCGTTCTGCAGAGCCCGGAGGCACTGCGTATCGAGCGCGACGGCATCGACCTTGCGACGGGAGCCAAGGTCCGCTCCCGCTACACGACGCGTGAGCTGATCCGCATCGAAGCGAAGATGGCGAAGCAATCGCTGTGGCTGTCACAGCGCACAACACATGGCGTCCGGCAGAAGGTGCTGGACAGTGTGCTTTCGCGTCATTCGCAGCTGTCGCAGGAACAGCGTGTCGCCATCGAGCATGTGGTGGACGAGGCACGCATCGCTGCTGTCGTCGGTCGTGCCGGTGCGGGCAAGACCACGATGATGAAGGCAGCACGCGAGGCGTGGGAACTGGCCGGTTATCGTGTTGTCGGTGCAGCCCTTGCCGGCAAGGCAACGGAAGGCCTCGAGAAGGAAGCAGGCATTGTCAGCCGCACGCTGGCGTCGTGGGAGCTGCGCTGGAAGCAGGGCAGGGACATGCTCGACAAAAGCACTGTGTTTGTTCTCGACGAGGCCGGCATGGTCGCCTCAAAGCAGATGGCACTTGTCGTTGAAACAGCAACCCTGGCAGGCGCAAAGCTGGTGCTGGTCGGTGACCCCGAACAACTCCAGCCGATTGAAGCAGGAGCTGCGTTTCGGGCGATTGTCGACCGCATCGGCTATGCCGAACTCGAGACCATCTACCGCCAGCGTGAAGAATGGATGCGAGCCGCTTCTCTCGACCTGGCACGTGGCCGGGTCGCACAGGCGCTCGGGGCTTATGGTGAGCACGGCAGAGTGCGCGGGTCAGAGCTCAAGGCGCAGGCGATCGCCAGTCTGATCGCCGACTGGAACAGTGACTACGATGCGACAAAGACCACACTCATCCTTGCCCATCTTCGGCGCGACGTGCGCGAGCTCAACAGGCTGGCGCGCGAGAAGCTCGTCGAGCGCGGGATCGTCGGTGCGGGACATGCCTTCCGCACCGATGACGGTCTTCGTCAGTTCGACGCTGGTGACCAGATCGTCTTCCTCAAAAACGAGACTTCGCTCGGGGTGAAGAACGGCATGATCGGGCGTGTCGTCGAGGCGGCACCAAACCGGATCGTTGCGGTCATCGGCGAGGGTGAGCATCGGGCGCTGGTCAAAGTCGAACAGCGCTTCTACCCCAACATCGATCATGGCTATGCGACCACGATCCACAAGTCGCAGGGCGCAACCGTCGACCGGGTCAAGGTGCTGGCTTCGCTGTCGCTGGATCGGCACCTGACCTATGTCGCAATGACCCGGCACCGGGAGGATGTGGCGCTTTATTACGGACGCCGCTCCTTCGCCAAAGTGGGCGGGCTTGATGAGGTTCTGTCACGAACGAACGCCAAGCAAACCACGCTCGACTATGAGCGTGGCACACTCTACCGGCAGGCCCTGCGTTTTGCCGAGAACCGTGGGCTGCACATATCGCGTGTTGCGCGCACGCTGGTTCGCGACCGGCTCGACTGGATGCTGCGCCAGAAGGAGCGGCTTGCCGACCTGGCGCAACGCTTCCGTGTCCACGGCAAGCGCCTTGGCCTGTTGCAAAGCCCGACAACGCAAATCCGCAACAGGGCCGAACCGATGGTCGCCGGTGTCACGGTGTTTGCCAGGTCGCTGGCTGATGTCGTCGAGGAAAGGCTTCTCGCCGATCCGGCCCTTGCCAAGCAGTGGGAGGAGATGTCGACACGCTTCCGCTATGTCTTTGCAGATCCGGAGGCCGCTTTCCGGGCAATGGACTTCAATACGCTTCTGACGAACCACAGGGCTGCGCAACACACACTTGCTCAGCTCGTCAGCGAGCCGGCATCGCTCGGAGCATTGAAAGGGCGAACGGGCCTTCTCGCGTCAAAAGCCGACAAGGAGGCGCGCCGTGTTGCCGAGGTCAATGTGCCGGCACTGAAGCGCGACATCGAGCGCTATCTGCAGATGCGCACGGTTGCTGCCGAGAGGATCGAAAAGGAGGAGCAGGCACATCGTCACCGGCTGTCGATCGAAATCCCGGCGCTGTCGCCGGCCGCCAGGTCAGTGCTGGAAACGATCCGCGGGGCGATCGACCGCAACGATCTGCCAGCCGCACTCGCCCATATCCGCGACAATCGCGAGGTGAGGCTGGAGATCGATGGCTTCAACCGTGCCATTGCTGAACGCCTCGGCGAGCGGACGTTGCTCGGCAACGCCGCGCGGGAGCCATCGGGTGCTCTCTTCGACAAGGCCGCGGAGGGTCTTCGAGCTGTCGAGCGCGAGAAGCTGCGTCAGGCCTGGCCGGTGATGCGCGCGGCCCAGCAACTCGCTGCTCATGAGCGCACAGCGCAGACATTGAAGGAGACCGAGCAGTTGCGACTGGCACAGCGCGAGGGCTTGGCATGGAAGCTATGAGACACTGGCGCATCGTAGGCGTTCTCGGCATTGCTGCCGTCAGCGCTACAATACTTGCCATGATCGGCTGGATTGGCGGCTACAGGCTCAACCTGACATCAAGCGCGGCAATCGGCCTTTGGCGCATCGAGCCGACGGAACACTCCGTGGCCGTTGGCGATACAGTCTTCATTTGCCCTCCTGCGACCTCCATGTTCATGGAGGCGTTCGGTCGGGGCTATCTGCGTGGCGGACTTTGTCCCGGTGGGCTGGCCCCGCTACTCAAGACCATCGTGGCCGTTGCCGGCCAGCGCGTCTGGATCGGCGACGATGTCAGCATCGATGGCAGGCCGCTTGCTGCCTCGCGCATCCATCACAGGGACGGTCAAGGCAGGGTGATTGTCCCCTTTTCCGGAGGCACCGTGCCGCCTGGCTACCTGTTCCTGCACTCATCCTCAGAGAGCTCATATGACTCCCGATATTTCGGGCCGATCCCCGCCACCGGCCTTCTCGGTCGGGCTCGCCCGGTCTTCACCTTCCGTCCCTGATTATGTCCGCGGCATCACGCTGACAGCGACTGCCGCTTTAGTCGGCTGCGTTGCCTGGAGCGGCGATCCGTTGAGCTTGCCGCTTGCGTTCGCCTTTCCAGCTCTATGGACCTGGTCGCCATCCCGCCTGATCGCGGCTCTGGTATCGCTAGGATATTTCCTCGCAGCCTCCCGTGGGTTGCCGCAGGGCGTTGCCACCTATTACGCATCCGACCTTTGGCCTGGTCTGTTGCTTTGGATCGTCGCATCGCTCTCTTTCGTCGGCGTGCATACGGCGATGTGGACTGGGCAGCGGGGGAATGCGAGGTCGCTGCGCTATCTGGCGGCGGCGGTGCTTTTGGGACTGCCGCCCTTCGGTATCATTGGCTGGGCACATCCGTTGACCGCGGCGGGCGTTCTGTTTCCGGGGTGGGGATGGTGGGGCCTCACCGGGGCCGCCGCCGGCATGGCGATGATGACATCGCGATTCTGGCCAGCTGCGGCCATCGTCCTGGGGGCATTCTGGTTATCGTCCGCCGCAACATGGACGCCTCCCGCCCCACCGAATGGGTGGAAGGGCGTCGATCTCGAACTGGGACAAAGCTTGGGGCGAGACGGCTCGCTCGACCGTCACCGTGACCTGATCGCAATGGTTCGGCGGGAAGCGGGTGAGGCAGGGCGCGTCGTTGTTCTTCCCGAAAGCGCGCTCGGCTTCTGGACTCCTACCTTGGAGAAGCTTTGGCGCGGGGGGCTGGAAGGAAGCGAAGTCTCTGTCATCGCCGGAGCGGCAATTGTCGATGCGCAAGCTTACGACAATGTCATGGTTGCGATTTCGGCCGACGGGGCGCGCGTCCTCTATCGCCAGCGCATGCCTCTTCCGGTCTCCATGTGGCAGCCCTGGCTTGCATGGACCGACCAAGGCGGCGGAGCGCGGGGGAACTTCTTCGCCAATCCTGCGGTCGAGCTGGGCGGTTATCGAATTGCGTCGCTTATCTGCTACGAGCAGCTCATCCTCTGGCCCGTCCTACAGTCCATGATTTATGCGCCCGAGATTGTCGTCGCCACCGGCAATGGCTGGTGGACGGGTGGCACGTCAATCGTCGCCATTCAGAGGGCCAGCGCCGCTTCCTGGGCCCGGCTATTCGACGTTCCCCTTATCACCGCCTTTAATCTTTGATCGCTGCAGCAGCCTTATGCATCTTCCCACATTTGTTCTGATTGGCGAAAAATGTAATCAATTTTGTATACGGCCTTTTGGCGCCGCAAGATGTCGCCTCACTTGCGGGTCGGTAGTCTTTATGTCGCTTTCGCTTTCGGCTGACGCGCGGGCTCAAAGGAAACAATCGGAGATCGTCTGCGGTCCGTCTTCGCGTACATGCCGCACCACCTCACTGAACCGGGCTTTTGCGTCTTCCGGTTTCCATCGTCCCGCCGCCGTCCGGCTGCCAGACCGCTTTGTCTTCGTCAGTTCAACCTGCTTGCCATCGATCCATACTTAGTCAGCTAGTGGCCGGACCTCCAGATCAGTGCGCGAAAGGAAAAGTGATTGCTCGCAGCGAGTGGAGGTTTGCGAAGCCATTGTGCCACCCGCCGAACGCGACGCGACAGTCGCGGCCGCCATGAGAGGAGTTGACCGCTCGGTGTCACTACTTCTGGGAAGGAGGAATTTGGCAGCAACCGTGAGATACGTATGCCAACGCCAAGGATCTTCTCCGCTACGCCGGCTGATCCTGTCCCCCGGAAGACCGGGTCCGCCTCCTCGCGGCATTGGACGAGGATGGCTCGATCCCGGTTGCGGAGTGCTTGGGCGCGTTCCGGGAGACGCGCCCGATGGCCGGGCTTTCGTCACTGATCCTGCACCGTTTCGTCGCGTCGATCCCGAAGCGCGGATCGGTCCAACCCGTACGCTGCTGCCACCCCTGACCGGGTCCAACCTTATAGCAGCACCTGCCCATTTCGCGACCCTCCGGTGATAGACGGGTTGACGCTGCTTGCTGCTCGGGATGTTTTCCATGGCCGCATGTACGTCCGCGCAGTGACAAACTGATCTTATGGGTTCCTACATGTTCTCAGCTGCTCAGAAGCTCTGTTACCATGTGATGTTTGTAAAGAAGAGGTAGCAGAAATACGCAGCTCCAATCGCCATAATTGCTATCGTGAGCCATGCGAACATTTGTTCGATCGTTTGCCATGAGTATTTCATGGCTATATTCTCGATTTGAGCATTTACTAAACCGATGTGGGTTTCGACTGATGATTTTGCGAGCGGCGCTCAGCCGGCAGGCAGTACTGCTGTTGCTTCCTGCTCCGGGATGCCGTCCATTGCCGCGAGCGTGTCCGCACAGCGAACGTCCGCACCCACTACCTCACCCGACCCAAATAGCACCCAACCGCCTTCTCTGACAAAGTCGTCGCGCTGCCAGGCACTCAGTGCCTTAAGTGCGGTCAGCTGCTGCTCAGCATTGTTATCCGATATGAACCTATTGACACATTCGGAGGCGGCGAGTTCCGTCCTTGCGTTACGTGCCGCTACGTTAGCCATCAATCCGGCAGATCCACCAGTAACCCATCCTCCAGCCGTGAATCCAAGCACCATTGTCAAGATGGAGGCAGAAATTACTGACCAAAACCAGATCTTCTTGGAAGGAGTGTATTGGTCCCATCGTTGCCAAAGAGACATTTGTTCGTTGTTCTGAGTAAACATTTTGCATTCTCCAGCCTTGATATTCACTCAAGGGTCGGATCGTCACGAAGTATAACACATTATTACAAAGCCATGGGGGCTGTCACGGGAGTGTGATAATAAGTTACAACGTGGCCGACATGCCCGCTGGGCCGCCCGCCCGTGGCGTTTTGGGGCGGGTGTGCCGGAGATTGAAGCATGCAACTCTTCTGCTCTTGCGCGTGTGAGTTCTCGTCGAAGCGCGACTTCGCAGCGGCTCAGGTTAGCCTGACGTTCTCGGCGCCGTCATTATCTTTTGCCGGAACACTTCAGCGGGCGTCTTGAAGCCGAGGCATTTGCGCGGCGTCGTGTTGAGTTGGTGGCAGATGCCCTTCAGGTCGCTGTCGTTGACCGACAGTGGATCGAGATCTCGCGGCAGCCATTTTCGGGCTCTGCGATTGGTGTTTTCGACCGACCCTTTCTGCCACGGTGACTGTGGGTCGCAGAACCAGGTTTGCACGCCGAGCCCGGCCTGGAGATACGGCCAGTCGGTGAATTCGGTGCCGCGATCAAAGGTGATCGAACGCCGCGCGCCATGGGGAAGGGCGCTCAACGTATCGATCAGCCCGTCCATGATTGGCTTCGACTGCCGGTCGTTGTTGCGCAGGAACACCGTAAATCGGCTGACCCGTTCAACCAATGATGTGGTGTTGGCCTTGCCGAACTTCTTGCGGAACTGCAGCAGGTCGCACTCCCAGTGGCCAAGCTGCTTGCGCTCCCGGACGATGTCCGGGCGGTGCAGAATGCTGAGTTCTGGGCTGAATCTTCGGCCGTGACGTCGCCGCACATGGCGTGGCCGGCGCCGCGCCCGACGCTCGGGCAGATAATGCCAAAGCTTCATCTCCTGGCCGTCGCTCGAATAGGCAAAGCGGTAGATCGTCTCGTGGCAGACCCGCGTCGGGCTTCTCTCGAGGTGCAGCCGGCCGGCGATCTGCTCTGGCGACCAGCCATGCTTGATCCGCTCGATGATCGCCGATCGCAGGCGCGGGAAACGCGCCAGCTTGCGATATCGGCTACGGCGCTCCTTGGCCTTGCTGTCGGCGGCGACACAGAAGTAGCCGGTCAGATCCGGCATCTCCGCGTCCTCGAAGACATTCCTGCGCAGCTCACGGAAAATCGTCGAACGATGCCGGCCGAGTTTCTCGGCGATCACATCGACACTGACCCCGGCTTGACGCCAGCGGGCGATCTTGCGCCGCTCATCGAGATCAATCTGCGAGTAGGTGCGTTTCATCTGCGGTTCCTTGCGTGCGATAACCTATTGGTATCGCTGCAAAGTCGCACTTCAAGGTAGAACCCACCCCTGGCAACAGCAATGTGGCGGCCAGGTTGAAATGTCCGCATTGGCGCAAAGTAGAAATGTCACTTCAGGCTGCCACACGGCACGACAATCAGCCCCGCTCTGACCGGCTGGTCCGGGTTGCAAGGGCAGAGCGGGGCGCGTGACGGCTACCTCTTCGGCTTTAGCTTTGAGACTTTGCGATGACGGATCATTCCGCAGCATCAAGTCGGGAAAGAGCCTTCTCGCGTCGCGCGATCACCACTGGATCTTTCATGAAATCCCTCCGCTTGCCCGGCTTGCGACCCCGCGGTTTGTAGCCATTCTTCTCGCTGTTGGTCTTCACCTTCGGCGCAGGCCGCTCGTCCTGTCGCTCCTTGATGTAGGCCAGCACATCGGAAAGCCGCTTGTTCTCGGTGATCGCCGCATGCGTCACCCGCTGATCCTTGTCGAACACCCGGTAGGGCAGGGAATGCCCCTTCCAGCGCACATCCAGCTGGCCGTCGGCATAGGCGTAGGTCTCGACATAGCGCCCGACCAGTCCGCGCGTCACCTCGTTCTCGTCCAGCATGATCCGCTGGCGCTCGTAGGAGAAGGTCAGTTGCGTGCCGACATAGCGCTGCTCACGTTTGCACAGGACGTCGCGCAGCCGATCCGGCGCGAGGCTCAGCGACCGATGTAGATCATCAGGTCGGGCAGGAGTAATGGCAAACTGCCGGTTATAGCCCTCCATGAACCGAGGCAGGAAAGCGTTGCCGTCGTCCATCCCGCAGATGCCCTCCAGGCGCAGATCCTTAATCAAACGGTCCTGTAGCGTCCGGTTCATCCGTTCGACCCGTCCCTTGGCTTGACTGGAATTTGCGCAAAGAATCTCGATGTTTAGCTCGCAAAGTGCCCGCCCGAACTGGGTCATGCCCTGGCCGCCCTTGGCATCCTTCTTCGCCACCCGGAACACCGAATGCTTGTCGGAATAGAAGGCGACCGGAGCACCATGCGCCTTCAGATAGAACGCGAGCGCCTCGAAATAGCTGAACGCACTTTCCGAGCGTACAAAGCGCAACTGCATCAGCTTGCCGGTCGCATCATCGATGAACACCAGCAATGAACATGGGGCACCGCGATCCTCGAACCAACGATGCTCGGATCCATCGATTTGCACCAGTTCACCGTAGGCCTCGCGCCGCAACCGCGGCTGATGAAACGTCCGGCGCTGCTTGCGCGACAGCCACAGACCGGCCTCCGACATCCATTGGCGCAAGGTCTCGCGTGACACCGTCAGCCCGTCGCGCTCGGCCAGCTTCTCGGCCGCCAACGTTGGTCCGAAATCCACGTAATGGTCACGCACCAGATCGAGCACCAGGTTGCGGAACTCCTCGCTGTGGCGCCGGTTGCTCGGACGCCCGCGCTTCTTCGAGACAAGACCATCGGCGCCGGCCAGGTCATAGGCCTGCAACAGCCTATGGACCTGACTGCGGCTAAGACCAAGCAGCTTGGCCGCCGCGACGACCGTCAGGCGACGCCCACGAACCCGCTGGATCAGTTCAAGACGATGCAATTCTTTCTGCGACATGACGATCAAACAAGACATGACGACTCCGAACGCTCATGGGCTCAGCCACGCTTCACGTCGCCAGTCTTCCTTCCAAACGCTGACATTTGACCAGCATCCCAAGAGGCGACGACTGTCGCATCTCTAACCGGCTCATGTGTCGCATCTCTAAAATGGCGCTACAAGCAATTGCCGCGTAACGGGAATTATGGAACAAGTCTACCTTTCAGAAACGCCGCTCTCGATCGGCTCATCTTGAGCGTGGTCACCATCAGCTAGCAAGGAGATCCGGGACTCGACGAAGGTCGCGTGTTTGCCGACGGATCTGGCCTCGTCACACAGCGACTCCAAGAGAAGGGCTGTAGTTGGTGAAAACTTGTCCAGCAGCGATCCGATGACAGGAGCAAAGATGGACAAATATGAGAAGCGACCCTCGATGCAGTAGACCGTTGTCTCGACCTGATCTGTCCGCCGAATGTCGATTCCATTCCGGCGGCCGTTGCTGAAATCATGAATGAAGTTCAAGACAGCGAGCAGACGAGGCCGAGCAACGACAGCTAGTCGTTGTCCACTCAAGAAGCCGGAAACGCGCCACAACTGAGCAGCGGATGGGGCATGTGAATAGTTGCAGGCCCGTGATCGCCAGATCTTTCGTTATTGCCGTTCTCGTGCCCCCGAATGGCCGAGTCTGGGGAGCTGGACGGTGCCTACCCTAACGCAACCAGCGGAGGCAGCGCTTTAGGTTGCAATCTGCACCCGCATTATTCGCGTTGGATGGAGGGGGAGATAGAGCGACATCTGCCAATCTGGCGCACACTCCGGCACATTATTCCAGATCGTTATCGCTAGCCTGCGGGTAAGTCCACACCACGGGAGCCAGGGACATGGATCGCTTTCGGCCCAAATACGTAACCTTCGATTGCCACGGCACGCTGATCAACTTCCAGATGGCGGAGGCCGCACGCGACCTGTTCGGCCACCTTCTCGACGGGCCGCGCATGGACAAGTTCATCAAGAACTTTCAGGGCTACCGCCTCGACGAGGTGACGCAGGCCTGGAAGCCCTTTGCCGAAGTTGTCCACAATGCCCTTGAACGCACCTGCCGCCGCAACAATGTTGCCTTCCGGCTCGAGGATGCGGAGACGGTCTACAACCGCATTCCCACTTGGGGACCACATCCGGATGTGCCGGAGGGGCTTGCCAGGCTCGCCAAGGAAATCCCACTGGTCCTCCTGACCAACTCGATGAACGCCCAGATTCACTCAAATGTGGCCAAGCTCGGCGCGCCAGTCCACGCCGTCTATACGGCAGAGGATGCGGGTGCCTACAAGCCGCATTTCCAAGCATTTGAGTATATGTTCGATATGCTCGGCTGCGGCCCGGAAGACATCACACATGTATCCTCTTCCTTCCGCCACGACTTGATGTCTGCCTATGACCTCGGCATCAAAAGCAAGGTCTGGGTCAATCGCGGCCATGAGCCGCCCAGCCCCTACTATGAGTACACCGAAATCAAGGATGTCACTCAACTGCCGGGTGTCTTCGGCATCTGACGCACCAAAGGTGCGAAGCTTCCTGGATCGGCACCACTCTTCGCGAGCCCGAGGAACGATCCGCCGATCGCCGGGGATAAGCAATTGCACAGTCTGATTCATTCAAACCCCGGGAAACAAGACGTGCGACCTGATCATTCAGAGACGGCCGTGCCCGGGGGTGCACCCTACACTGCCGGATCAAGCGAAGCCTACTTTCGCGCCGCCGCAGCAAGCATGGCGGCGCAGCCGGACCGTGACGTAGCTGACAGGTCGGTGGCGCTGCTCAGTCGCCACTACGGACTGGCCGGAACGGTCTCGACCCTCTCATCCGAAGTCGAGCGTACGGCCGAGGTCCGCTTGCAGGACGGACGCAGGCTAATCCTCAAGACCTCGCGCCGCCCGGAAGCTGTTGACAGCTTCGCCTTTCAGGCGGCCGCCCTGGAGGGACTGGACGGGACAAGCGGTTTCGTGGCTCCCCGACTGGTCCACACCGGCGGCGGCACCAGAACGTTCGAAGACGCAGGTCTCTGCGGCTATCTGCAGACCCGTATCGATGGTGTTCCACTCCACCGGAACATTCCCTCTGCGAACCTACTTTTCCATAATGGCTGTGCTCTCGCCCGGCTCGATATGGCCTTAGCCCGGGTCGAGCCACCCGCGATAGACCGTCCTGTGCTTTGGCAAATCGGCTGCTGGCCGTGGTTGATGTCGCTCGACCAGCATCTGCCCGCCGGCAAGATTGCCGACCACGTCCGCTCTGCGATGGCTGACTATTCGGACACCATCGCCCCCAAGCTCGCCAATCTGCCTTGGCAGGTGACGCACAACGATCCCAGCCCCTTCAACACGATCGTGACCGCCCAGGGCATTGGCTTCATCGACTTTGGTGATGGTGGTTGGAACCCGAGAATTCAGGATCTCGTCATTGCCGCCGGCCATATGGTGACGAATCCGGGCCTGCCCCTGGGCGGGGCCGAACCGCTCATCGCCGGCTATGCCTCTGTCACCCCACTTACAGCGTTGGACACGCGTCTGCTTGTCGGATTGATGAGGGCACGGCAAAGCGCGCTGATCCTGATCAACTATTGGCGATCGCACCTGTTTCCGGAGGACGCCGAATACATCAACAAGAACGTCGGGCGCGCCGAGCGCGGGCTGGCTATCCTGGACCGCCTTGATCCGGGTGCGGCCGAGGCGGCCGTCCTGGCAGCCATATCCTCGCATCAACCCGAATAACCTCGCACCGAACAGGTATTAGCCATGTCAACAGATCTCATGCCAAACCGCTACAGACCCGGCGAAGTTGAACTTCCACGGCGCGAAGCTGCTTTAATTGCGCGTCGCGAGAACGTCCTGGGCTCCTCATACCGGCTGCAGTACCGCAAGCCGGTGCACTTCGTTCGCGGTGAGGGCATGTGGCTTTATGACCCAGACGGTCGGGCCTATCTGGACTTTTACAACAACGTCCCGTCTCTCGGACACTGCCACCGCGAGGTGAACGCCGCAATGGCCGAGCAGGCCGGCAGGATCAGCGCCAACACGCGCTATCTCGAGCCTAAGCTCATCGATTATGCAGAGCGGCTGGTCGAAACCTTTCCGGTCGAGATCGACCACGTCGTCTTCACCTGCACCGGCAGTGAGTCCAATGACCTCGCTTTGCGAATCGCGCGACTGGACAGTGGCAATGAGGGCATGATCGTATCGGCCTATGCCTATCATGGCACAAGCGCCGCCGTCGCCGCGGTCTCACCCAATCTGGGCGATGCCGTCAAGTTGAGCCCCAATGTTCGCATGGTCTCCCTGCCGGGTCCGCAAGGCGTGCCCGAGGCACAGGCCCCAGACTACTTCGAAGCACAAGTGCGCGCGGCTATATTCGACCTGAACCGTCGCGGTATCGGCGTGGCGGCCCTGCTCATCGATAGCATTTTCTCCAGCGATGGGGTGTGGATCGACCCGCCAGGCTTCATTGCCGGAGGCGTTGCCGCAGTGCGGGAGGCAGGTGGCCTCTTCATCGCCGACGAGGTTCAACCGGGCTTTGGCCGGACCGGGGTCCATATGTGGGGCTTTGAACGGCACAACGTCGTTCCGGATCTAGTCACCCTGGGCAAGCCAATGGGCAACGGTTTTCCGATCGGTGCCGTCGTTGGTCGCAGAGCTCCCATGGACAAGTTCGGCACCACCGCCCGCTACTCGAATACTTTTGCAGGAAACACCATGGGCATTGCGACCGCGGACGCAGTGCTGACCATCCTTCAACGCGACCGGATTCCGGACAATGCGCTGGCTATGGGTCAGCGCCTCCGGGCCGGACTTGAGGACATTGCACAACGCCACGACGCGATCCGCGCCATCCGCAACGCGGGACTGTTCTTCGGTATCGACATGGGTCTCGAAACGGCTCCGCCGGCGCAAAGGCAGGCACTGGCCCTGGATGTGGTCAACACCATGCGGGATGACGGCGTGCTCATCAGCACCACCGGGGCCAATGAAGATACGCTCAAGGTGCGCCCGCCGCTCGTGTGCCAGGTCGAGCATGTCGACGTGTTCCTCGCATCACTGGAATGCGCCCTCGCCCGTTTGGCGGGCTGAGGGTCGTTCAAACCTGGCTGATATCCGGCGGGTCCGCTCGCCCTTGCGGGTGCGCTGGATGTGAAACGAAAGCTGACAGCGGTCGGCACAGACAGCCCGACCGCTGCCAGCAATCCAAGAGGCACCGAACGCCTCACCCAGCCTGATAGTATCCTAGCATCGACTTGACCTCGAGATATTCCAGCATGCCTTCAAGCCCATATTCGCGGCCGTTGCCGGATTGCTTGTAGCCGCCGAACGGCGCGTGCGGGTCCCAGGCTGGGTAGTTCAGGTGCACCTGGCCGGCGCGAATCTGCGCGGCCACGTACCGCACCATGTCCATGTCCCGACCCTGAACATGGGCTCCCAGGCCGTAGATCGTGTCGTTGGCGATGGCGATGGCTTCCTCGACTGTGTCGTAGGGAAGAATGCAGAGTACCGGTCCGAACACCTCTTCCTGGGCGATGTGCATGTCACAGTGCACGTCGGAGAATATGGTTGGCTTGACGAAAAGGCCGACGTTAATGCCGCTCGGCCGCCCCTGCCCGCCGGTCAGCAGTTTGGCGCCTTCCGCAATGGCAGCACCGATCATGGCCTGGATGCGATCGAACTGAGTGCGATTGGCGATAGCCCCGTGCGTCGTGGTCTCCAGCAGCGGATCGCCCACAACGATCTCCGCTGAGGCCTTTGCGGCGAGCGCCTCGACCTCGGGCAGCCGGGCGCGCGGCACGATCATGCGTGTGGGCGCGCTGCAGGATTGGCCCAGATTGCGGAAACTGGCGGCGACACCAGGGGGTATCGCGCGCGTGAGATCGGCATCCGGCAACACCACATTGGGAGACTTGCCGCCCAGTTCCTGGGCCACCCGCTTCACTGTCAATGCGGCCGCTTGGGCGACCGCAATGCCGGCACGGGTCGAGCCGGTGATCGAAATCATGTCGACGTCCGGGTGGGCGGCGAGCGCCGCACCCACATCGGGGCCATTGCCATGGACGAGATTGAACACACCGGCGGGAAACCCTGCGGCCTCGACCGCCTCGGCAAACAGCAGGGCGCTCAGCGGCGACAGCTCGCTCGGCTTGAGTATCACGGTGCAGCCGGCCGCAAGCGCCGGGGCCACCTTGGCGGTGATCTGGTAGAGCGGCCAGTTCCAAGGCGTGATCAGCGCACAAACGCCGATTGGTTCGCGCGCGATGGCCGACTGGCCGCGGCGCTCGACGAATGAGAAGTTCGTCAAAACCTCTCGCGCGGCTCGAACATGGGCGATGGCCAACGGCACCTGGGCCGTGCGGGCATAGCCGATTGCGGCGCCCATTTCGAGGGTGATGCAGTGGGCGATGAGTTCGCCCTGCGCCTCGAGCTGCCCTTGCAGGCGCCCAAGCAACGAGGCGCGCTGGCCGGGCGTCGTCTGGCTCCAGGTTCCGAACGCCCGCCGCGCCGCCGCGACAGCCTTGTCGACATCGCTTCCATCGCCCAGCGGGACCTGCGCGATGGTCTCTTCGGTGGCCGGATTGACGACGGCGGCCTGGACCGCACCATGGGGGGCTACCCATTGGCCGTCGATATAGAACCGATCGATGTGTCCATTGTCGGTCAGATGGTTGAGCGGCGACGTCACGGCGCCAGTAGTCGACTTCATCTTGCTTCGAGCCTCATTTCAGTGCTGGCGTCAGCGTCTCACCAGCCGCGAATGCGGTCCCAGCGGGCCTCAATGCCGGCGGACTCGCCGTCGACGACGCTGTAGAACGCGTGCTGGGCGGCCATGGCGCAGGCATGGTTGGGCAGGATGCGGACCCGGGTGCCAACGGGCAGGTCCGGCATGGTCTTGTCCGACCCGGGGCGAATGGAGAGGATGCCGTGTTCCTGGCTGGCCTGCGAGACGATCACGTCCTCCAGCACACGACCTTGTTCGTCGCAGACCACGCCGTAACCCTGGTCGACGCGCTGGCTTGCCGTTCCGCGGTCGCGCGACAGCGCCATCCATCCTGCATCGACCAATATCCAGCCTTTCTCGGGCTTGGCCCCGATGACAGAGGCAAGAACGGAAATGGCGATGTCGTCCTTGTTGCAGACACCGACTCCGTGCTGGACGAGGTCGAAGAACATGTAGACCCCGGCACGTAGTTCCGTGACGCCATCGAGGTTCTGGGCAAAGTGCGCGGTTGGCGTTGAACCGAGGCTCACGATCGGGCAGGCATAGCCATGCGCGCGCAGGATTTCGGCGGCACGAACGGTGGCCACCCGTTCACTTTCGGCAGCAGCGACCAGGGCTTCGGGTGTGTTCAATCCATAGGATTCTCCGGCATGGGCCAGCACGCCGACGAGATTGGCCCCTGCGGCCACGACTCGTGCGGCCACTTCGATCAGCTTGGGGTCGTCCGGCTTGAGGCCACCGCGATGATCGTCAACGTCCAGTTCGATCAGCACCGAGGGTATGACCCCGGTCGTTTCGCGCACCTCTGCGAGGGCATCGGCCTGTTCCACCGTGTCGAGCAGCAGCTTGATCTCGGCGCCGGTGCGCCAGCAGATCTCCAGGGCGCGTCGGGCTGAAGCCGGCGACAGGCCCACTGCATAGATCATGTCGCGATAGCCGTGGCTCGCGAAATACCCAGCCTCGGCAAGGGTGGAGACGGTAATGGGACCCGGACCATCCGGGAAGACGCGCCGCGCCACATCGATGCTCTTGGCAGTCTTCATATGCGGGCGCAGGCCCACACCCAGTTGCCGGGCGTGATCGGCTAGCCGGGCGATATTGCGGGTGAGCCGGCCACGGTCGAGGATGAGCGACGGCGTGACCAGGTCGTGAATCGATTGCGATGGCGGGATCGTTTTTGCTGCGGTTTGCATGGTCTGGGCGGTCCTCACTAGCCGAAAGATTGATTTGCAAGGGCGAACATGGTGGCCGGGCCATCCGGTTCGGGCAGCCGCCCCCTGACCATGGCCGTAGCCTCGCTGACCTGTTTCAGGCCGATCTGCTCAAGCCAGTCGCTCAGTCCGTCCCTTGCATGGACGTCGATGCGCACAAATTCGCCTTGGAGCGTGGCGAGATGAGCCTCGATCAAGCGACGGGCGTCCTCGGAGCTTTCTGCGGCACAGGGGCCGATGACGTGGCCGCGCCCGAACCTGCGGGCGATGGCGTAGCAGGCAAGGCGGCCGGCGCGCTCCAGAACCAGGGGGGTTCCCGCTCCGCACAGCGCAGCCACCATGGATGGCCGGGAGAGCCCGGTGGCCCGTTGATCGAATGCCTGGATTGCCGACAGATCGGCAGCGGCGGCCGGCCGGATGCCGTCCTGGTCATTGCGCTCGAAGGATGCGGTTGGCACGCCCTGATGCTGATGCACACGCCCCCAGGGCACGAATCCGCGCCGTTGGTAAAGTGCCAGCCCTTCATCGGTGGAATTGAGTAGAATGTTGCGGCCATCGAGCGTTGACAGAAGGCCGTCAAAGAGCCGTGAACCATTGCCGCCACCCCGCGCCGAGGCGGTGATGATGATCATGCCGACAGAGGCAAAGTCTTCTCCAAAGAGCCATGACATGGCCGTGCCGACCACCTCGCCCGCTCGGGCAAGCACCAAACCGCGGCCGAGTTGAGCGGCAAACACCCAGTCCTCCATGCGATAAGGCCAGCCCATCTCCTGCGACAAGCTCAAGCCACTCGGCACGCACGCGGCATCGAACGGTTTCAGCTCGAACGGTGCGGCTGCGGGTTCTCTCACGCTCTGGATAGCCATGGGTGCAACAATGTCCGGCATTCAGTTGATGTCGCATACAGGATGCCCCACTTTGCGCAGACATCACTGCCGTTTCCCCTGGCCAAGTCGGCGGGATCATTCGTTTTTGCTGGTCAATCAGCACAATAGACGGCGCAGAACCGACCAGATTTGGTACCTGGGCCGGCCAGAGGCTTGAGGCACCTCACACCACATCGGAGGAACAGGGTGATCTATGTAAGCGAAGAAGAATCCGCCGCGATGGTGACGCATGAACTGGCCTTTGAGGCCGTACGAAGGGCCCTTGAGGCCGCGGCATCCGACCAGAGCGGTGTCTTTCCCGCCGTGCTTGGACACTCCAGCGAACCAACCAATAGGTTCTCGGTCAAATCCGGCTGGTCGGCCCAACTGACCGGGGTAAAGGTAGGCTCCTTCTGGTCCGGAAACCCTGCAATAGGTCTGCCACGGCACAACTCCACCATCGTGCTGCTCGACCAGCGCACGGGGCGCCTCAGCGCCGTCATTGAAGCAGGCAAGGTCAATGCCTTCAGAACCGCCGCCGCCGATGCCGTGGCCGCCGATCTGCTTGCCAGGCACAATGCCAGGGTCCTAGCGATTTTCGGCTCCGGCAACCAGGCCACGTACGAAGTTGCAGCGCTGGCACGAATTCGGCCCATTGCGGAAGTTCTCGTGGTTTCCCGTCCTTCTGAGCGCCTCGATGCCTTTGTGGAGCAGATTGCGCGCACTGGCCTTGGCGCCCGTATCGCTTCGGCCGAAGAGGCGGTGACGGCCGCCGATATCGTGGTGACGGCAACACCATCGCGCGAACCGCTGTTCGATGCCGCCTGGGTCGGCCCGGGCACCCATATTGTGAGCATGGGATCGGACGCGCCCGGCAAGCATGAACTGCCCACCGAGCTTTATCCGCGCGCAAGCCTCTTCTGCGACCTGCTGTCCCAATCCATAGAGATCGGCGATTTCCAGCATGCACGGCAGAAGATCGAGGCCGGTATGCTTGCGGTCACACCCATCGGCGATGTCATCGAGGGTCGGGCTGCGGGACGCCAAAGCGATGAAGAAATCACCGTCTTCGACAGTTCAGGGATTTCCCTGCAGGACTTGTTCATGGCCGATACGCTGATCCGCGCCAAGGCCCAATTGAGCTGACCAGTCCAACTCAAGAGAGCAGCCGTTGCAGCTCTCTCGGCCCGCCAAACTTGGTAGTCAAGACGCGAGAAGTGTGCGGCAGGCCGCCTACCAGTCCAACACCACCTTGGCCGCCTGGCCGCTGCGCATCGCTTCGAAGCCGGCTTGATCGAAGGACAAGGCGGTGTGAACGGCATTGCCGAGCGGATCGAAGATCGTCGCCAACTCGTCGGGGATGCCGTCCGGTATCGGCACCACATTGTGCTGCGGCAGCGACAGGAACTCGGCGAAAGAGCCCGGGCGGTGCACGCCGACGCCGCCAAAAGCCGCAATGGCCTGGTCAATATCCGCGGCCGAGTGGGTGGCCGAAATCTGGGTCCGGATGCGGGCCTGGCCCTTGGGGACAACCGGAAACGAGAAGAAGATGACATAGATGCCGCGTTCGAGCAGCCTGTCGGCCATCTGGGAGGCCAATGCGGCATCGCCGATCATCGATGATGGGGTGATCGGCACCGGCCAGGGTGCATCCAAGCTTTTTATGCCCGCACGGAAGTGGGAGGCATTGTCCTGGAGCCGGCGCCGCAGGTCGCCGCCTTCTTCGATCAGGTCGAGCACCTTGAGCGATGCCCCCGCAATCGCCGGCATGAGGGAATTTGAGAAGAGATAGGGCTCGCCGACTGGGTCGAGTGAATGACGAGCTCGTCCTTGCGCAGGCCGTCCTGCTCGATCTGGACAAAAAGTCCGCGCAGGTGGGCCTCGAGTGCTTGGCCCATGATCTTCTCGCTTCCAATGAGTCTGCGTATCCGTAAGTGCGCTTCATCCCTCTCCTCGAATTGCGCGCAAGAGGCGCTCGAAGTGCGTGGGATCGTGAGCATTGAGGAGAGCTGCCTCGCGTGGCCGGTGGAGGTCGCTGAGCCGCGACAGCCAGAACCGCAAGGCGCCCATGCGCCGCATCGCCGGCAGCAGGCTGCGCTCCGCAGCGCCGAGACGACGGACTGCCTCGTACCCATGGAGAAATGCATCGACCCTGGCACCATCGTGCTCGCCGCTCCCGACACACCAGTCATTCAAGCAGACAGCGATGTCGAATAGCAGCGCGTCGATTCCGGCAAAATAGAAGTCGAACACCCCCGACACCTGTTCGCCCTCAAACAGGACGTTGTCGCGGAAGAGGTCGCCATGCACTGGCCCCTGAGGAATTCGGGCGGCCGATAACGCGATCTGCTCCTGGAAGGCGATCTCGCTGGCCAGCAGTGACTGCTGATCGGGCGAGAGAAACGCGCGAGCAGCCGTTGCAGTCGCCCGCCACCAGTCAAGGCCCCGGGGATTGGGCTGGTGGCGCGAATAGTCGTTCCCGGCCACATGCATCCGCGCCAACATTTCGCCAACCGCCCGACACTGCACCAGAGATGGCGACATGACGCTCTGTCCGGGGAGCCGGTTAACAATCACGGCAGGCTTGCCGTTGATCTCGTGCAGGATTTCGCCCGCGTCGTCGGCGACCGGATCTGGTACCGGTATGCCGCGCGCGGCTAGATGCTTCATCAGATGGAGATAGAACGGCAATTCATCAGCAGTCAGCCGCTCGAACAGGGTCAGGACATAGCAGCCCGTCGCCGTATCCACGAAGTAGTTCGTGTTCTCAATACCGCTTGCCACCCCGAGAGCGGAATGGAGCGTGCCCAGGTCCAGGGGCCGAATGAAAGCGGCGATTTCGCCTTTGGAGAGCGCGGTGTAGACGGCCATGGACTAGTCTCGATGCCTTTAAGCTGCGATCAGCAGGCCCTAGCCAGCAATTTTTCAGCAATGAATGCCCGGATAACGGCTGGGTCCGCGGGAAGCACTGCGAACCGCTTTGGCAATTGTTCGATGCCTTCGAACCGGGCGGGGCGAGGCGCTACCTGCCCCACGGCTTCCTCGATGGTCGCAGCGAATTTGACCGGCAGCGCCGTTTCGAGAACGATCATCGGCGTTTGGGGCTCCGCACGCGCCCCCGCTACCTTCACGGCATCTGCCGTGTGCGGGTCGATGAGCGTATCGTAGCGCTGCCAGCACTCCCGGATGGTCGCCAGCCGATCGGCATGCGTGCTGCGGCCGCTCTGGAAGCCATAGCGATCCGCCGCCTGGGCAAAGACCGTATCGTCCCCCAGATCGAAGGCGCCGTGCTGGCGTAGGTGATCGACCATCAACGAACCTGTCCGGCCGGCATCGCGGCCCAGCAGGTCGAACAGGAAGCGTTCGAGATTGGAGGCCTTGGAGATGTCCATGGACGGGCTCGAGGTTTCGAGCGTGTCGTCGCGGCCGCGCACGCGATAGAGCCCGGTACGGAAAAATTCGTCCAGCACGTCGTTCTCGTTGGTGGCCACCACCAGGCGCGATATGGGCAACCCCATCATGCGCGCCACATGCCCGGCACAGACATTGCCGAAATTGCCCGAAGGCACGGTGAAATCCACCGAAGTGCCATTGTCGGGGGCAACGCGGAAATAGGCCCAGAAATAGTAGACTACCTGCGCCACCAGGCGGGCCCAGTTGATGGAATTGACCGCGCCGATGCGATGATTGCGCTTGAACTCGGCGTCGCCGGAAATGACCTTCACGATGTCCTGGCAATCGTCGAAGACGCCGTCGACGGCGATATTGTGGATATTGTCATCGTGGAGGCTGAACATCTGAGCCTGCTGGAACGCGCTCATGCGGCCATGCGGCGACATCATGAACACGCGGATACGCCTCTTGCCGCGCATCGCATATTCGGCGGCACTGCCGGTGTCGCCACTGGTGGCGCCGACGATGTTGAGTTCCTCTCCTCGCCGCGCCAGCTCATAGTCGAGCAGGTTGCCGAGCAATTGCATCGCCATGTCCTTGAAGGCCAAGGTGGGCCCGTTCGACAACCCGGCAATGTGGACGCCAGGAGACAGGGCACGCACCGGCACGATGGCATCGGACCCGAACACTTCGGGCGTATAGGTCCGGGCGCAGATGGACTTGAGGTCGTCGAGAGGAATGTCATCGGCATAGAGCGAGATGATCTCGAAGGCGAGCCGCGCATAGGGCAGACCGCGCCAGCGGTCGAGCGTAGCTGCATCCACCTGCGGATAGATTTCGGGCACGTAGAGGCCGCCGTCGGGCGCCAGTCCTTCGAGCAGAATCTCGCAGAAAGTATTTCGGTCCTGGTGACCGCGGGTAGAGATGTAGCGCATGGCGTTTCTCGCCCTTTCGTCGATTGCGTTAGCGCTTGGCGCGCCACCCGCCGCTCCGCAGCCTTGGGCTTGTGCTTGGGGTCAGTTCCTTCTGAGCGTGTCGTGGATGGGCAGGTCATGCCCATCCACCCGGGTCAGGCGTGCCCGTCTCGCACGTCCAGCGCGTCACGAAGCCCATCGCCGATGAAGTTGAAGCTGGTGACGGCGATTGTGATGGCCAGGCCGGGGACGATTGCCAGCCAGGGCGCGCTCGCCAGATATTGCTGGGCGCCGTGGAGCATGTTGCCCCAACTGGGCAGCGGCGGCTGGATGCCATAGCCGAGGAAGCTGATATAGGCCTCGAGCAGGATGGCGCGGGCCACTGTCAGGGTCGCAGCGACGATGATGGGGCCCATGGCATTGGGCAGTATTTCGCGAAACATGATGTGGACGCCGCTCAGGCCCAGCATGCGACCGGCCTGGACGAATTCGCGTTCCCTCAGCGAGCGCACTTCCGCGTCCACGATGCGGGCCACTTCCATCCAGCTGGTAATCGCGATGATGACCGTGACCATGATGGGGCTGGGCTTGAGCGCCGCAGCCAGGGCCAGCAGGAGGAAGATCGACGGGAAGGCCAGGAAGCCGTCGACCAGCCGCATCAGCGCGGCCCCGAGCCAGCCACCGCGATAACCTGAAATCACGCCGACCAAGGTCCCGACGAAGGTCGAGAGCAGCATGGCCGAAAAGCCGACAAGCAGCGAGATCCTTCCTGCCTCGAACAATCGAGCAGCAACGTCACGCCCCAGCGGGTCGGCGCCCAGGATGTGGCCGCCCGTGAGAGGCGGGGCAAACCGGGCGCGCAGGTCGATATAGAGCGAGTCATAGGGCAGCAGGTGGGGCGCCACGATACAGGCCAGTGTCAGCGCGACGATCATGGCCAGCCCCAGGAGAGCCAGATTGTGGCTCATGAACCGGCGGGCCGCGCGGCTGTGCCACCAGTGGGTAGCGCCTTGACGTTGAGCGATGGCAGTCATGTCGCTGTCTCCTTTTGGGGCGCTCACGCCAGACGGATGCGCGGGTCGACGATTGCGATGATGATGTCGGCGAGCAGGTTGCCCAGGATGACGAGGATGGCTGAGAACATCAGCAGTCCCATCACCACGGGGTAGTCGCTATAGCCAAGGCTATCGAGGAAGAGGCGCCCCATGCCCGGCCAGGTGAAGACGGTTTCAGTCACGAGGGCTCCAGTCAGCACGCTGGGAAGCTGCATCCCGGCCAGGGTGATCATGGGCAGAAGGGCATTGCCGACGACATGCTTGATCAGCACGCGGCGCTCGCTCAGGCCCTTGGCGCGGGCGGTCTTGACGAAGTCCTGATTGATGGCCTCGAGCGTCGCTGAACGCATGTAGCGGCTCCAGATGGCGATATGGACCAGGGCAAGCACGATGGAGGGCATGATGAGGTGGTGCAGCACGTCGAGAACCGAACCATCACCGATCGTGTACATATTGCCGGCCGGGAACCAGCCCAGCCTGAGCGAGAACACGTAGATGCCGATCAGACCGAACCAAAAGGTCGGAATGGACAGGGCCACCATGGCCCCGATCGTCGCTGTATAGTCGAATACCGAATAGCGATGGGTGGCGCCGCGAATGCCGATCCAGGTGCCGATGGCGATAGCCACCGCCGTCGAGCTGCCCATCAACAGGAGCGTGGCCACGATATGGCGCCCGATGACGTTGAGAACTGGCGCACCATCTCGGAAGGAATGGCCCCAGTCACCCTGAAGCAGACCACCGGCCCAGCCGAAATACTGCACCCAGATCGGACGGTTCAACCCGAGCTGCTCGGTGAGCCGGGCCATGTCCTCCTGGGTCATGCCCGGATCCAGCCCATACTGTGCCAGCGGGCCGCCGGGAATAAGGTTGAGAACGCCAAAGCCAATCATGGAGACGATCACAAGCAGCACGAGGCTCTGCGAGATGCGGTTGATCAGGAAGCTGCGCATGGTCTCCTCCGAGAATGAGCGAATGCAGTGGACCGCCGCCCGAACAGGCCGGGCGGCGGCAACCGGATCAGGCCTGCCAGTACCAGGCGGCTGCGTTCCAGGATTCGGTGCGCGTATTGGCGTTGGACTCGAAGCCGGCAATTTCGCTCTTCTGTCCCACGATCGATACGTTCTGGAACAGCGGCAGGTAGGGCAGGTCATTGCGGACCAGTTCCTGCACGCGGAAGTAGATTTCGCGACGGGCTTCGGGGTCGTAGGTGCGGGCACCCTTCTCCAGCAGCGCATCCACTTCAGCATTGGCATATTGGGCGTTGTTGGAACCGCGACCGCCCTTGGCGACGGTGGAGCCGGAATGGATGCGGTTGGTCACATCTGGATCGGCACCGATCACCCAGGTACTGCCCACGATGACCGAATCGAACTGGGATTGTTGCCAGAAGTCGCCCCACATGACAGCCGACGGCAAGTTCTCGATCGCCATCTCGATGCCGATGCTGCCGAAAGTCTGCTGCAGGAACTGCTGGACCTGCTCGCGGAGCGGGTCGCCCGAAGTGGTCGAGTTGGTGAACGACAGGCGGACGCCGTCCTTGGCACGCACGCCATCCGAACCCGGCAGCCAGCCGGCCTCATCGAGGATCTGCGCGGCGCGTTCGAGGTTGTATTCCTGAACCGGCAGGTTCGGGTTGTAGTAGAACGATTGCCGGGGCATGAAAGTCTCGGTCGGCGTCGGGACGTTGTAGTACAGGCTTTCGATGATCGCCTTGCGGTCGATGGCGGCATACAGGGCCTGACGCACGGCCAGATCCTGGAACTGCGGACGGCCCAGATTGAGATAGAAGGATTCGAACGAGGACTTCGGAACCAGCGTGATGGTCCGATCCGGCAGGTTCTTGGCATCCTCGTAACGGTCTGGGGTGATATAGACCTGACCGGTCAGGTCCACGTCACCGCTTTCGAACTGGCTGTAGAAGACGGTGAGATCGGGAATGTACTTGAAGACCAACTGCTTAATATACGGACCTTCGCCGAAATAGTCCGGGTTGGCTACGAGTTCGAGGTGGTCGCCGGGCACACGCTGACCCCACTTGAAGGCGCCGGTACCGATCGGCGCCTGGGCAAAGGCCGTGGCGTTGGGGTCCGCCTCGCCTTCCAGGATGTGCTTGGGTACGATGAAGGTTTCGGTGAGGAAAGACATATAGGGTGCGAAGGCGTTTTCCATGCGCCAGCTGATCTCAGTGGGCGACACCACGGTGAGGTCGCGCACCAGCGAGTGCCCAGTCGTGCGCCAGGCCCGGAAGTCCGGGTTGACGATCAGTTCCAGGGTGAACTTGACGTCCTCGGCAGTAAACGGCGTACCGTCATGCCATTTGACGTCGTCGCGCAGGCGAACGCGCCAGTTGAGACCGTCCTCGGAAATGCCGCCGTTTTCGAGGCTGGGCACTTCAGTGGCCAGGTTGGGGACAATGACACCGTCGGGGGCAATGCGGAACAGCGCATCGAAGACCGAGAAGTGCACACCGTCATCGACCTCGATCTTGGCCATCAACGGGTGGAAGACCGTCGGTTCCTGCGACAGGCCAACGATGACGCGGCCCGTGGGGGCGCTGGGCGGTGTCTGGGCAAAGGCGGGCTTGCCCAGCAAATGCGGGGCGGCGAGGCCCAGGACGCCGCCGGCGGCAAGCAGTCGTATCGCATCGCGCCGCGAGTAGCTCGTGGCTTTCGTCGTGATCTTGGTCATGGTTTTCTCCCTTTCGGCGTTTCCGCCACGGCTGAGCTATCGAGCGCGCCCGGCACAGCCAGGTCCGGACGCTCACCCGGGATCGCCGCCACCAACTCACGCGTGTAAGCTGACTGGGGCGACAGGAAAATCTGGGACGGCGGCCCGTATTCGACGATCCGTCCCTTCTGCATCACCACGATCTCGTCGCAAATCTGGCTGGCGACACGCAGGTCGTGGGTGATGAAGATCATCGACACGCCGGTTTCGCGCTGGATCTGCTCGAGCAACTGCAGAATCTGCGCCTGGATGGATACATCCAGCGCCGAGACTGCCTCGTCGGCAATCAACAACTTGGGCTTGAACATCAGCGCCCTGGCGATGCCGATGCGCTGGCGCTGGCCACCGGAAAACTCGTGCGGATAGCGATCGAAGGCCCCGGCATCGAGGCCGACATGGGCCAGCAAAGCCTTTGCCTCGTCGCGGACGCGGCTATAGGGCGTCCCATGCGCCACGGGCCCCACGGTCAGGATATGGCCGATAGTCGAGCGCGGATTGAGGGAGGCGAATGGATCCTGGAAGATCATCTGGATGCTTGGGCGCAGGGCGCGAAATTCCGGCTCCCGCAGCCCGGCAATGTCTCGGCCCTCGAACAGGATCTTGCCGCTATCGCTGTCGAGCAGCTTGATCAGCAGGCGGCCCAGCGAGGTCTTGCCCGAACCGCTTTCGCCCACCACGCCGAGTGTACGGCCCGGTGCGACTTCAAACGAAATGTCGTTGACCGCCGGCACAACCCGCTTCTTGCCGAAGAGAACGCCGCCGCTGCGATAGGTCTTGACCAGGTTCTCAACCTTGAGAACCGGCGCTGCGGCCTCTTCGGTCCGCGAGCGATCCTCGCCGGTCAGGTGGGGCACCGCCGCCAGTAGGCGGCGCGTATAGGGGTGGCTGGGGGATTTCAGGACCTGGTCGGCATCGCCCTGCTCGACGATCCGGCCCTTTTCCATGACCACCACGCTATCGGCGATCTCGGCCACGACGCCGAAGTCATGAGTGATGAACATCACGCTCATGCCCTTGCGGCGCTGGATGTCTCGAATGAGCTTGAGGATCTGCGCCTGAGTGGTCACGTCGAGAGCCGTGGTCGGCTCATCGGCAATGAGGACGGCCGGCTCCAGCGCCAGGGCCATGGCGATCATGACGCGTTGGCGCTGGCCGCCGGACAGCCGGAATGGATACTGGTGATACATGAGCTGCGGGTCGGGCAGTCCGACCTCGGTGAGCAGTTCGACGGCACGGACACGTCGGGACTGCTTCGTGCCGACGCCATGGGCCAGCAGGACCTCCGTGATCTGCTCACCCACTGTCATCAGGGGGTTGAGCGCCGACAGCGGGTCCTGGAAGATCATAGAGACCACCCGCCCACGCAGGCTGCGCAGTTGTTCGGCAGGCATCCCGACGATGCTCATGCTTTCCAGATGGATCGCGCCCGACGTGATCTTGATTGGTCTTGGCAGGAACCCCATCAGGGCATTGGCTGTCACCGACTTGCCGGAACCGGACTCGCCGATGATGCAGAGGATCTTTCCGCGTTCGAGCTGGAACGAGACGTCTTCGACGGCGTAGGGCCGCTCCATTCCGGGAGGAAGGCTTATCGTGAGGTCGTGCACGGAAAGCGCCAGGTCCTGGGGCGATGCCGTCTCGGTAGTCGCGGTCATGGTGCTGTTCTCCCGCCCCAATGCTCTGGGATCAACTCGCGGCCCGGCGCGTCGTCGGCTCACGCCTTGGGCCAGGCTGGGCAACATAGTCGCATCGTCCATCTGCGAGCTCCAAGGCATTGTTCCCTACCTCCGGTCTATGGCCCCGGCCCTTGCGAGCAGTGGCGACCGATTTGCGTCTCTCTCGAGACCGCCATTCCCCCTCAGGTGGACGTCTCGAAGTCTAAGCAGTTTCTTCCCCGCGCGCCCTGCAGAGTCGCCGAAAGTGTGCCGTCAGGCAGCATGAAGTGCTAAATCAGGCGAGCCAGACAGCTATTCGTCCTGCAGCCCAGCCAAGAGGCACGGACTCCGCCCGCGTGGCGCAATAGGTCATATGACTCCCCCCTCCACTCAGCACAACGGCATATCCTGCCGCGCTGCCGCGTTGAGACCGCAGGAGATTCTGTCGAGCTGCGATCAGCTACGGCACGTTGTCGATAAGGGCGCGCTAGAATGCATGGAACAAAGGAGTTCCTCATGCCCGCGCCCCTGCTTCACATCGAGTCCAGCGCCGATCTGCCCAAGGAGGCGGATGCCGTCGTCATCGGTGGCGGCGTGGTGGGCGTGTTTACGGCCTATTACCTAGCGCGCAGAGGTGTTCGGGTTGCGCTGCTCGAAAAGGGGCGCGTGGCTGCCGAACAGTCGAGCCGGAACTGGGGCTGGTGCCGCCAGCAGAACCGCGACGCCCGCGAACTACCCATGGCCACCAAGAGCCTCCAATTGTGGGAAAACGTCGCCACAGAGACCGGTGAAGACACCGGCTTCCGGCGCTGCGGCCTGCTCTACCTTTCCCAAGATGAGAGCCAGTTGGCGGGCTGGGCGAAGTGGCGGGACTTTGCGCGCACCGCCGGGGTCACCACTCATATGCTTAGTTCACAGGAAGCCAGCGAGCGAGGCAAGGCGACCGGACGGCGGTGGAAGGGCGGCGTGTTCTCTCCAACCGACGGAACTGCCGATCCCTCGCGTGCGGTGCCGGTGGCGGCGCGCGGCATCATGGCTGCAGGCGGCACAGTGCATCAGTTCTGCGCCGCCCGAGGCATCGAGCTCAGCGCCGGGCGGGTGAGTGGCGTTGTCACCGAGAAGGGGACGATCGCCACCAGGACAGTGGTCATGGCCGGGGGCGCATGGGCTTCCTCCTTCTGCCATCAACTAGGCATCCGGTTCCCGCAGGCGTCCGTGCGCTCGTCCATCCTGGCAGTCGCCCCCGGCATGTCTGAATTGCCCGCCGCTCTCGCCGCTCCCGATGTCGCCATAACGCGGCGGAGCAATGGCGGCTACACCCTGGCGATCAGCGGCCGGGCCCGCGTGGACCCCACGCCGCAGCAGTTCCGATTTGGGCGGGAGTTCCTGCCTATGTTCGCCCGTCGCTGGCGCAGCCTCTCGCCCGGTGGGCTGGAGGCATGGCAGCAAGGGCATGAAACACTCGCCAAGTGGGCGCTCAACGATATTACGCCAATGGAGCGCAACCGGAATCTCGATCCGCGGCCGGACATGGCGCAGATTCGCCTCACCTATGAGCGCGCCTGTGAGCTGATCCCGGAGGTACGGAACCTCCAGATCACCGATTCCTGGGCCGGCTATATCGACAGCACCCCGGACGGCATTCCCGTGATCGGCGAGGTCGAAGGCGTTCCGGGCTTCATCCTGGCAGCCGGCTTTAGTGGCCATGGCTTTGCCATCGGGCCCGGCGCCGGGCACCTGATCGCCGACATCATTACCGGCAAGCCGCTGATCGTCGATCCGACCTATTTCCGGCCCGAGCGATTGAAGTCGGCTGCCTGGGGCAAGGTCGCCGAGTTCTAGGACAACGACTGCGGAGGTGCGAAATGACGTGGTTGGGAGGGTGGCAGAGCGATATGATGACCCCGGTCCGCAGACCATCGGAACCGACTGACGGCATTCACGGGACGGAAAGATTCCGCTGCGGCATGCTTCACTGGACGGCCGCGCCGATGCGTGAACAACTGGGCATGATGCTGCGCCTCCCCCTGCCCTGCCGGCTGTTGCCGGAAGTCGGCGTACTGCAGGGCAGGCCGACTGGAGGAGCGCCGCATCGCTGGCTTTGGAAGGGGTGCCGCTATGAAGCTCGATAAGATCGACATCAGGATTCTTGCCGAACTGCAGAAGAACGGACGGATATCAAATGTCGAACTGGCCGAGTTGGTCAACCTCTCGCCCAGTCCCTGCCTCATGCGGGTCAAGAAGCTGCAGTCGGAAGGTTTCATCACGGGCTACAGCGCCCAGATCGACGTGGGGAAGCTCGGCCAGACCCTGACCGTGTTCACGGAAATCACGCTGCGCAATCATCGCCCCATCGATTTTTCGCGCTTCCTGACAACCGTCGGGAAGATCGATGCGGTGGTCGAGTGCCACCTTGTTTCGGGCGGGTATGATTACCTGGTGAAGTTTGTTACAGCCGGCATCAGCGAATACCAGGCGATCATCGAGCGGCTGATCGAGCTCGATATCGGCATCGACAAATACTTCACCTTCGTGGTCCTGAAGTCCCCGATCGTGAAGTCCCACGTGCCGCTGGACAGCATCTTCACGGCCTGAACCCGGCCGCCAGAACGATGCGTGGCGGGCGCACTCGAGGGCCGTGAGGCCGCCCGGCGCGCCCGCCCGGTATTACTCGTAGACGCAAACGAAGATCTTGCGGACCGTCTCGATGGTGCGCCAGACGCCCACGAAGCCGGGCTTCATCACGAAGCTGTCGCCAGCGCGATAGGTGCGGGTTTCGCCCCCCTGCTCCTCGATTTCGACCACGCCGGACAGGATATGGCAGAACTCGTACGTTGTTCCCTTGCGTGAATGCGTTACGCCCGGCGTGGCTTCCCAGACCCCGGTAACCACTTTGTCGCCCTTGTCGGCGTCCTGCGGCCAGGACCTGAAGGCGGGGTCGCCAGAGATCAGGCGCTCCGCTTCGGGCTTGGAATGAACGGGCTCGAAGTCGGGATTGGGGTCGATGGTCTTGAGAAGCGACATTGCGGCGTTCCTTGCTAGTAGCCAAGTGATCGATCGACAAGGCCGATCGGTTGCTCACCGGCGCGGTGACGCCGGATGTTTTCCACCACCGCCCGTGCTGCACTGTGCGGCTGTGTGACCGAGGCGATATGGGGTGTGATCAGCACCTGCGGATGCGACCAGAGCGGGTGATCGGCGGGCAGCGGTTCGGGATCGGTGACGTCGAGCATGGCTGCGGAAAGCTGGCCGCTTTCCAGCGCTGCCAGCAGGGCGTCCTGGTCGAGTTGCGGCCCCCGGCCGGCATGCAACAGTTGCGCGCCGCGGGGCAATGCCGCGAACAGGTCCGCATCGAGAATGCCGCGCGTCTCCTCGGTCAGCGGCAACAGGCAGATGAGGATGTCGGTCTGTGCTAAAAAGGCGGGCAGCGCCTCTGCGCCGTGAAAACATGTAGCCCCCTCGATCTGCTTGGAGCTGCGGCTCCACCCGGCGAGCGGGAACCCGAAGGGTTTCAGGCGCTCGATGGCTGCCTTGGCCAGCACGCCCAATCCCAGGAAACCCACGCGGCGCTGGCTGGCCTGCTGCGCCGGAAGCGGCCTCCATACCCGGTCCTGTTGCTGCGTCCGGTAGGCGGCCAAATGCCGGTGCAGGGCGAGGACACCGAGCGCCACATACTCCTCCATCATGCGGATGATGCCCTCTTCGACCATGCGCACCAGCTTGACGCCGTCGGGCAATCCGTCCCAGTCGAACTGGTCGACGCCGGCCCCGATCGAGAACAGCATTTCGAGGTTGCGGTAGCGCGACAGATCTGCGGGCACGGTCCAGGTGATGAGATAGCGCACCGCTTCCGCATCGATGGCGTCGGAAGGCATGACGAACGACAGATCGGGCATGTCACGCGCGAACACGTCGCGAAAGACCGCAGCGCGGGCCGCATCGGAGTTGAACAGGAATGCCATCGGGACCTCCTCCTTCTACGCGGCCAGCCGATCGCCGAGCGCTTCAATCAGGCTCTGGCAAGCGGTGAGTTCGGTAGTTTCGATGTATTCGTCGGGCTTGTGGGCGCGCCCGATATCGCCGGGACCGCAGATGATCGCGTTGATGCCGGCCTGCTGGTAGAGCCCCGCCTCGGTGCCGTAGCTGACGGCCGGCAGCACCGGCTGCCGTGTCAGGTCCGCCAGCAGCGCAGCCAGGGCGCAGTCCTCGGGCAGCGACAGCCCCGGATAGGTGGTAAGATCGTGCCAGGCCACCTGGTAGCCGCTGTCGCGCAGCGCCAGGAGTGCGGCCTTCATGGGTTCGAGCAGGGCCACAGGGCTGGTGCCCGGAACGGCGCGCAGCTCGACCTCTGCGATAGAGCGGTCGGGAATGATGTTGACCGATTGCCCGCCCTGAATCACACCGACCTGCAGGGTCGAGCAGGGTGGTTCGAACTGGGGGTCCAGTGGCCCCTGTTCAAGCTGGCGGCCATAGGCGACAACCTGCGCGACGATGCCCGCCATGGCGTGGACCGCGTTGAGTCCAAGATCCGGGCGGGACGAGTGGCCCGACCGCCCGGTCACTTCCAGACGCGCGGCGGCCTTGCCCTTGTGGGCCCGAACGGCCTGCAGGCGGCTCGGTTCTCCTATGATGGCGCCCAGCGGCGTGTCGCAGAGTCGGGGCAATGCGGCAAGCAGGTGTGGCACGCCCCGGCAACCAGCCTCCTCGTCATAGGAGAACGCCAAATGCAGCGGCCGGCGAAGGTCTTGCACTGCAAGCTTGGGCACGGCCGCCAATGCGCAAGCGAGAAATCCCTTCATGTCGCTGGTGCCACGACCGAAAAGCCTGTCACCGCTGCGGCGCAAATTGAAAGGATCGCTCGTCCAGCCATCCTCGCGCGCCGGCACCACGTCCATATGTCCGGAGAGGATATAGCCCCTGCCCTGGCTGGGGCCGATTGTCACAAACAGATTGGACCGATCGCCTTCGGGTCCGGTGAGAACCGAAACGGCGGCACCATATGACCGGCAGTATTCGGCGATCCAGTCGACGATAGCATGGTTCGGCGTGCCGACGACGGTGGGGAACGCTACCAACTGGTCGAGAATCATCTCAACGTTCATCTGGGTCACTCTGCCTTGCATAAACTGGCGAATGACGACAGCATGGTGGGCAGAACACAGAGTTCCCTGCCGAATGGCACTTCGCTTCAGGCAAAGATTCCGAATTGCCGGGGAAAACCAGTCGAATCTGCCGACCTTGTTGCGGCATCCTGCTGCAATAGCTTGGTGCGACGCTGCAAGATTTGGCAGATGTCATAACCTGACCGCTGGAATGGGACCCCCGGCGAGAGAGCGGATGAGTGGAATGCAAGAATCGGTGCGCCTGAAGTCTTTCGAACTGGTTGCGCGCGACATTGCCGGTGTCGACGTGCACCTGTTGCACGCGCTGACCCTCTCCGTGGGCTGGCCACATCGGACCAAAGATTGGCAGTTCCTGATCCGCGCCGGCCAGGGCATTGCAGCCGTGGACGGAATAGGTCGGGTCTTTGGCACGGCGATGTGGTTTCCGCATGGCGACGACTTCGCCACGGTCGGACTGGTCATCACCTCGCCGCGTAACCAGGCGCAGGGTGGCGGGCGGTGGCTGATGGACCGCGTGTTCGAACAGTGCGGCGGGCGCGACCTGGCCCTTAACGCCACCCGGGCTGCACACGGGCTCTATCTCTCGCTCGGTTTTGTCGACGAAGCCTCGGTGCATATGCACCAGGGCAAACTGGCGCGGGACATTCCGGCTCTGCCGCCGGTGAATGGCGAACTAAGCACGCCGGGCGCCGACGAATTCGCCGAAATTTTGTCCATCGACAGCCAGGCCTTCGGCAGAAGCCGCGAGCGGCTCCTGACCCTGCTGTCGGAGAACGCCTCGATCTGCGTCTTGCGCAGAGGAGGCAAGGTGGTCGGCTATTCGATGAGGCGCGATTTCGGACGCGGCCATGTCATCGGCCCTGTGGCGGCGGTCAATGCCGAAGACGCCCTCCATCTCACGGCCGTGCACATGAAAGCCCTCAGGGGCAGGTTTGTTCGCGTCGATACCCGGGAAGCCGACGGGCCCTATGCGACGTTCCTCGAGCAATGCGGCCTCTCTATTGCCGAGGTGGTGACGACTATGTCGAAGGGGCGGCGCTTCCTCAATCGCCAGGCGGACCAACCCTGGTTCTATGGCCTTGCAGGCCACGCCCTGAGTTGACCGGACGCGACCGCGCCGCGTATCCAGCCGATTGCCGGGCTACCCGAAGGAACGTGTGCATTCCGCCTGCAACCATTCCGCCAGCATGCGCGCATTTTGTCCCAATTCAAGGGATCCCGTCCAGATGAGGCCATAGTGGCTACCGTCGGCATCAAATCCTGCTGGGGCCACGAGGCGCCCCTTCTCGATGTCGTCGATGGCCAGGACCTGAGGGCTCAGGGCGACCCCCAAACCTGCCGATGCCGCTTCGACGGCAAGAAAATGGTGGTCGTGGAAGCGCACTTCGCTGGGGCGAGGAACCGAAGGGTGCGCGGACAGCCAGTGCGACCAGGCATCGGGCCGGGTCTTTGCACCCAGCGCGATATAGTCCCCGTCTGCTAAGGCTGGAGCCAGCCGCGCCGTCATTACCGGTCCCATCTTTTCGGCGAAGAGGCGTTGCACGTGCCAGGCCTCCGGTAGGGGGAAGTCCAGCCGCCGGATGGCGAGGTCGATCCGTTCGCGCCGAAACTCGACGGCGCCGCCCCCAACCGACAGGTGCAAGGCGATCTCGGGGTGGTCAGCCTGGAAGCTTGCCAGCCGCGGGATCAGCCAGCGCATGGCAACCGAAGGCTCGCAGGACAGAACGAGGGCGCTTCGACGAGAATCGGTGGCGCGCAGGTTCTCAATCGTCGTCGAAAGCTCTGCGAAGAACCGTCCGAGCGTCAGGTTGAGCGCCTCGCCGGCGCCTGTCAGCTGCAAGCCTCGGCCTGATCTCTCGAACAGCCTCAGGCCAATGTCCTGGGACAGTTTGGTAATCCGGCGGCTAACGGCACCATGCGTCAATGCGAGTTCATCGGCAGCCAGCCGGACCGAGCCAAGCCGGGCCGCGGCGTGGAAGGCACGCAAGTCGTCCAGGGATGGAATCTCAGAGCGCTTCATTGGTGACGTGATATCAATGATTGGCAACAGAAACTATCGCTTTTCAGCACATCTTCGGGGTTCATAATTGAAACATGAGAACCAATATGGAAGAAAGAATCGGCATTCTGGCCGATGACTTGACCAGCGCCGCGGATGGTGCCGCGCCCTTTGTGGCGCAAGGCCATCGTGCGGTAATCGGCCGTCTTGCTGTTCCCAGCGACGATCATTCCGTCGTGGCGACCGACAGCGAATCCCGATCCATGCTGCCGTCGGACGCATCCGCGCATGTTGCCCGTCTCGCGGCTCAATTAGCCTCGCGCACTATCCTCTACAAGACGGTGGATTCGACGCTGCGCGGTCACGTGCGCATCGAACTCGAAGCCGCGTTCCAGGCCAGCGGTCGCAGGACGCTGGTCTTTGCCCCCGCCTTCCCTGCCGCCGGACGGACGACCGTCCGCGGGGTCCAGCTCGTGGATGGCGTCCCCGTTACGGAAAGTGTCTATGGGCGTGATCCGGTGCATCCGGCGCGGCATTCGCGGCTGGCCGACCTCGTGCCCTCCGGCATCGGAAGTGTGATCATCCTTGACGCTGCAACGCAGGAAGAACTGGACGTTCAGGTTGCGGCGCTGCCCGATCCGGGCTCCATTCTCTGGGTCGGCTCTCCGGGCATGGCCGCGGCACTGGCCGCGCGGTTTGGGCCCGCCACCGTTCCAAGCGTATCCGCCCCGTCGGCTGATGGCGACATCCTGGTCGCTATCGGCAGCGCCAACCCAAGCAGCCACCGACAAGCCGATGCGATTGACGGGGACCGGGGCATTACCGTGCTGCGGGCGCCCCTGGCCCGGGCCGATGATCCCGCCGGTGTGCTGGACCAGATCGCGCAGAACGCCGTCGACCGTCTGACCGGCGGCGGGTTCGGCGCCGTCATCGCCACCGGCGGCGACACGATGGAGGCGATCCTCGATCGTCTCAGGGTGAGCGCCTTCGAAATCCTGCGCGAGATCGAACCGGGATTTCCTCTTGGCCGAGCCGTCTTGGACGATGGCCGCCAGTTGTTGCTGGCCATGAAGGCGGGCGGCTTCGGGGATGACCAGGCACTGGCCCGCGCCATTGCGCAGTTGCGCCCCAATGAACCAGCAAAGGTGTCGCCATGAAGCATATCGCCCCCCTCGCCATTACCATGGGCGATGCGTCAGGCATCGGCCCGGAAATCGTGGCCAAGACGCTAGCCAGGAGTGGCGAACGCGCCATCGTGTTCGGCAGTCGCGTTGTCATGGAAGACATCGTCCGCCATCTCGGGCTCGAGCTGGCAGTGAGGTCCATTGCCACGCCGAGCCAGGCGCGGCACGCTGACAAGACCATCGAGCTCATAGAGACGACGCAGATCGCGGTGCCGCCGCCGCTCGGCATGGTCAGTTCAATATCAGGACGGGCGGCCTTCGACACGATCGTCGCTGCCGTAGCCGCCGCCAAGGCCGGCGCCGTCAGCGGCATCGTTACAGCCCCGATCAACAAGGAAGCGATGGCAGGCGCGGGCATCGGCTATCCCGGCCATACCGAAATTCTGGCCGATTATGGCGGTGCTGAACGCGTAGCCATGATGCTCGCCAACAACGATATCCGCACAGTCCTGGTGACGATCCACGCCTCCTTGCGCAACGCTATCGAGCAGGCGGATTTCGACGCGCAGATGGCGGCGATCCGGCTGGCGCATCAAGGCGGACAGGCACTTGGAATCGCATCCCCACGCGTGGCCGTGGCTGGCCTCAATCCTCATGCCGGCGAGGGAGGCCTGTTCGGCGACGAGGAGATCCGCATCATCGGACCGGCCGTCGAAGCGGCACGGTCCGAGGGAATCGATGCCAGCGGCCCCTGGCCCGGCGACACCGTCTACATGCAGGCCCGCATGGGCCGGTTCGACATCGTGGTGGCGCAGTATCACGATCAGGGCCTGATTCCGGTAAAGTACCTCGGCCTCGAGGAAGGCGTAAACATCACGCTCGGCCTGCCTTTCGTGCGCACCAGTCCGGACCATGGGACCGCGTTCGACATTGCCGGCCAGGGAATTGCCGACCCGGCCAGCCTGCAAACAGCCATGGCCTATGCCCGGCGGCTCGTCACTGCTCGTACCAGGGCCAACGAACTCGAAAGGACAGTCTAATGGGACTTCGCTTCATCTTCATGCTCACGCGCAATGACCGCACGGTTGAAGACGCATCCGTGCAGCTTCAGTCTGCTCTGGCCCTGGGTGTGCGCCACATCGGCTTCAAGGATATCGGCCTGCCGATCGAGCAATTGAAAGCCCTCAACGCGGCCATCAAGGCGGGTGGTGCCACCTCTTATCTTGAGGTCGTGTCGCTCGATCGCATGCGCGAGATTGCCTCGGCCCGCGCCGCAGCCGAAATCGGCGTGGACATTCTGCTCGGCGGCACCCGCGTTGATGACGTCCTGCCGGTGATCGAGGGCTCGAATATCCAGTACTACCCCTTCCCCGGCCGCATCACCGGCCACCCCAGTTTGCTCGAAGGCACCATTGAAGAGATCGTCGAGAGTGCCCGGGCGCTGGCGGCCCGTGACGGTGTGCATGGACTTGATCTCCTGGCCTACCGCTCCAAGCAAGACGTGCCGGCGCTGATCAAGGCGGTCTGCGCCGCGGTGTCCAAACCGGTCTATGTGGCTGGCTCCATCGCCAGCCCCGAGCGGATTGGCGTCATCAAGGACGCTGGGGCCGCCGGCTTCACCATCGGCACCGCAGCCCTCGATGGCAAGTATCCGGCGCCCTCAAAGGATGTGTCGAGCCAGCTCGCCGCCATCCTGCGCGACGTCGCCACCCTTAACAGGCATATCTCGCCCCTCCACAAGACGAATCTGGCCAATGCCTTCGCCCATGTCCGGGATACCCATTCGCCCACGGTCGAAGGACAGGCCAACAATATGCAGGTCAAGCTCGCCAGATTCGCCGGTGAGCAGACCTGGCATTTCCGTCCGCAGGTCGATGAGCTGATCCTGGTTCACAAAGGTCGCCTGCTCATGAAGTTCCGTGATCGCGAGGAGATCGTGGAGGCCGGCGAGTTCATCGTGGTGCCCCATGGCGTCGAGCATTGCCCTGTCGCGATCAGTGACACCTGTGAAGTGATGCTGGTCGAGCCCGGTAGCACGAGGAGCACGGGCACAGAAATGGGCGGGTTCGGACGCGAGTGAGACAAGTGCACAATGGTTATGAACTGCACCGCCATCCAGCAGCGTTCTGATCCACCTGTTTAGGACCTCGACCATGCAATCGAAAACTATTCGTTTCGACTTCCGCTCCGATACCGTCACTCGTCCAACCCCTCAGATGCGCAGCGCGATGGCGGCCGCGGAGGTGGGTGACGACGTCTTGGGCGATGATCCTACCGTAAAGACGCTTGAGGCGCGCGTTGCCGCACGCTTCGGCAAGGAAGCGGGGCTGCTGCTGCCCACGGGTACCATGGCCAATCTTGCTGCCATCATGAGCCATTGCCAGCGTGGCGAGGAATTCTTGTGTGGTACCGAAGCGCACGCCTACCTGTGGGAAGCCGGTGGCGCCGCGGTGCTCGGTTCGGTTCAGCCACAACCTCTGCCGGTCCGACCCGACGGCACGATCAGCATCGATGATCTTCGTGCCGCGGTCAAAGCGGACGATCCGCATTTTGCGATCACGCGCCTGGTGACAATCGAGAACACCTTTGTCGGGCGGATCCTTCGCCAGGACTACGTGGATGAGGTGGTCGGGTTTGCGCGCGATCGGAAGCTCGCCACTCATCTTGATGGCGCCAGGATATTCAACGCGGCAACAGGGCTTGGCGTCAGTGTCGCCAGCCTGGCAGAGGGCTTTGACAGCGTTTCGGTGTGCCTGTCAAAGGGGCTCGGAGCGCCGCTCGGCTCGATACTGGTCGGGGACGTCGCGCTGATCGCGCGGGCACGCCGATGGCGCAAGATGCTCGGCGGCGGGATGCGGCAAGCGGGTATTTTTGCGGCGGCAGGGCTATACGCTCTCGACCATCATGTCGATCGCCTGATCGACGATCACGCCAACGCCCGAGCCCTCGCGCAAGGACTTTCGGGCATCAAGGGGCTGACTGTGACACCGCCGCAATCGAACATGGTGTTCGTTACGCTCGCATTGGAACTGGCGAATGGTCTGTCCGAAGCCTTGCGTGATCGAGGGATAGCCGCCAGTTTCTGGCCCGGTGGCCGCATGCGTTGGGTAACCCATCTCGACGTCGATAGTGCTGCCGTCGACGAGGCAATCGGTGCGGTTCGTGAGTTTGCCGAGACCCGGCGATAGAAAAGGACCGGGCCCGTTGGGCCCGGTCGATTTATCAATCGAGACCACCGATGTGGAAGCTCTTGGTTTCGAGATATTCCTCGATACCTGCCTGACCGCCTTCGCGGCCGATGCCGGATTGCTTGACGCCGCCAAAGGGCGCCACTTCCATTGAAATGACGCCGGTATTGAGGCCCACCATGCCGAATTCCAGGGCCTCGCCGACGCGCCAGGCGCGCTTGAGCCCTTGGGTGTAGAAATAGGCGGCCAGCCCGTAGGGTGTGCCATTGGCGATAGCGATGGCCTCTTCCTCGGTCTCGAAGTGGAAGAGCGGCGCCACCGGGCCAAAGGTTTCCTCAGTGGCCAGCAACATGTCGGTGCTGGCATTGGCGAGGACGACCGGGGCGGCATAGTGATCGCCATCGGGCAGCGCCGGCCGCGACCCCATTATGCTGGCGCCCTTGGCTAGGGCATCTTCGACATGCCGTTCGATCTTGTCGATGGCAGCGCGATTGATCATCGGGCCGATCTGAGTGCCGGCCGCATCGCCGGGACCGACGTTGAGCGCCGATACCCGCGCCGCCAAGCGCTCGGCGAAGGCATTGTAGACGCCCCTCTGCACCAGGATGCGGTTGGCGCAGACACAGGTCTGGCCGCCATTGCGGAACTTCGACGCCATGACGCCTTCGACCGCCAGGTCGATATCGGCATCGTCGAAGACGATGAAGGGGGCATTGCCGCCCAGTTCCAGGCTCAGCTTCTTGATGCTGTCGGCCGACTGGCGCATCAGCAGAGCGCCGACGCGGGTCGACCCGGTGAAGGAGATCTTGCGTACCGCCGGGTTGCTGGTCAGTTCGGCGCCGACTTCCGCCGGCAGGCCGGTCACGACATTGACAACGCCATTGGGAATGCCGGCGCGCTGCGCCAGAACGGCCAGGGCCAGCGCCGAATAGGGCGTGAATTCGGACGGCTTGATCACCGTTGTGCACCCTGCCGCAATGGCGGGGGCGACCTTGCGGGTGATCATGGCTGCCGGGAAATTCCAGGGCGTGATGATGCCGGCAACGCCCACGGGCTCCTTGAGCACCAGTATGCGCCGGTCAACCTGCGGTGCCGGGATGGTGCTGCCGCCAATGCGCCTTGCTTCCTCGGCATACCACTTGACGAAGGAGGCGGTGTAGACGATCTCGCCCCGCGCTTCGGCCAGCGGCTTGCCCTGTTCCAGGGTCATGATGCGCGCCAGATCTTCCTGGTGTTCGATGATCAGGCCGTACCACTTTTCCAGCATGGCCGCCCGCGCCGCGTGGGTGGTGCGCCGGAAACTGGCAAAGGCCCTTTCCGCCGCTTCGATGGCGCGCCGGGTTTCATCGCGGCCGAGATCGGGGATGGTACCGATAGTGGTGCCGCTGGCGGGGTCGACGACATCGACGGTCTTGCCGGAGGCGGCATCGATCCAGTCGCCGTCGACAAGGGCCTGCTGGCGGAACAGGTCGGGGTCGGTCAGTGCAGTCATTTCAGGGCTCCATGTCAGTCCAGGGCCGCCAGGACGGCTCGGGTGATCTCGTCTGTCTTGTGCTTGCCGGGAATAGTGCCTATCCCCCGCGCGGTAACGGTTTCTATGGCCCCCATGACGCGGTCGGCGGCATCGGTCTGGCCGAGGTGGTCCAGCATCATCGCTCCGGACCAGATGGCAGCTATGGGATTGGCGACGCCCAGATGAGCGATATCGGGCGCCGAGCCATGGACCGGCTCGAACATGGACGGGGTAGTGCGATCCGGGTTGAGATTTGCCGATGCAGCAAAGCCGAGCCCGCCCTGGATGGCTGCGCCCAGATCCGTCAGCACGTCGCCAAAAAGATTCGAGGCGACCACCACATCCAGCGTTTCCGGGGCCATGACCATGCGGGCGGCAATGGCGTCGATATGATAGCTCGTGACCTCCACATCGGCATATTCGCGCGCCAGATCGCGGGCCACCTCGTCCCAGAACACCATCGAGTGACGCTGGGCATTGGATTTGGTGACCGAGGCCAGCTTACCGCGGCGACGGCGGGCCTGTTCAAAGCCGAAGCGAAGGATGCGCTCGACCCCCTTGCGAGTGAAGATAGCTGTTTCGACTGCGACCTCGTCTTCGCTTCCTTGATGCACGCGCCCGCCAGCACCCGAATATTCGCCTTCAGTGTTTTCGCGCACACAAAGGATGTCGAAATCGGATTTCCGCAGCGGCCCTTCCACGCCTGGCAGCAGGCGGTGGGGCCGGATATTGGCATATTGCCGGAAGGCCTTGCGGATGGGCAGGAGCAGGCCATGAAGCGAGATGGAGTCGGGGACTTTGGCCGGCCAGCCAACAGCGCCGAGCAGAATGGCGTCATGCTCACGCAGGACTGCAATACCATCGTCCGGCATCATGGCTCCGGTTTCAAGATAGTGGTCGCAGGACCAGGGCAGCCGCGCGCCCTCAACGACAAAGCCCGAGCCGCGGGCGACTGTTTCGACGACCTGCCAGGCCGCATCGGTGACGGCCGGCCCGATACCGTCACCGGGAACCAGAGCGATGGAGTAGGTCTTCATGTGTCCTCACTATCCGGATGCATTTCGGTCGAGCGGTCGGCTGCGGCACAAACGCCCAGGCGCAGGCTGGTCGATCTGGCCGAGCCTCTCCATATTCGGCTCTAGGCGCGGCAGTTTACGCTGAAAGCATGGTCCGTGACGGCATATCGCTTTGAGTTTGCATGTCCGGGCGCGCCCCTATGCGCCAAATGCCGGTGATCGAAATGACGCAGGGTATCTTGCGCCAACCCTTGGCGTGAAAAGGAAGAACAAACATGACGGATTAACTCTTGTTTTCTTCCTGTGAGATGCCTAAAGCAGGCGCGCCGATGGCCCCCGGGCAGATTTCAATCTCTCAAGGATCACCTGATGTCTCCCTCAAAAATTCTTTCCGCAAATCTCGCCATTGCCTTGTGCGCCATCGCGGCGCCGACCTTCGCCGCTTCCACCACATATCCCCTGACGATCGAGAACTGCGGCGTTGCGGTGACCTTCGAAAAGGCCCCTGAGAGGGCCGTCGCCCTGGGCCAGAACAGCGCCGAGATCATGTTGCTGCTGGGGCTCGAAGACCGCATGGTGGGTACGGCCTTCTGGCCGACAAAGGTGCTGCCCGAGCTGCAGGAAGCCAATGACAGCGTGAAGCTGCTGAGCGTTGAAACGCCCAGCCTCGAATCGGTGCTGGCGGAGACCCCCGATTTCGTTGCGGCACAATTGCCCATTCTGATGGGGCCGGACAGCAAGGTCGCCAAGCGCGAGGATTTCGATCGGCTGGGCATTGGCAATTACCTGGCGCCCAGCATCTGCGCAGTGACGCTCGACACCAGGGACGCCTATGGCAGCCGCGACTACCTCTGGAACATGGACTATGTCTATCAGGAGATCGACGAGCTCTCGCAAATCTTCGATGTGCAGGACCGCGGCCAGGCCCTGATTGCTGACTTCAAGGCCCGCGAAGTGGTGCTTCGGGCCCGCATTGGTGCTGGCAATACCGACCTGTCCTACGTCTTCTGGTTCTCGAGCCCGTCTCCGGCTGATGACGCCTACCTGGGCGGCAAGAACGGCGCCTCGGGCTTCATTGCCGACCTGCTGGGCGGGCACAATGCCATCGACACCGAGGCTGAATGGCCGACCGTGAGTTGGGAGGGCATCATGGCCGTCAACCCCGACGTGATTGTGGTCGGCGAGTCCGATCGCAATCGCTGGGAGCTCGACCGGGCCGAGAACAAGATCGCCTTCCTCCAGTCTGATCCGGCAGTAAGCCAGCTCGGTGCGGTCAAGAATGGCCATATCGTTATCATGCAGGCCTCGGCAATGAACCCGACCATTCGTACCATCTACGGCGCCGAGGAAGTGGCCGATCAACTGGAAAAGCTCGGTCTGGGCAAGTGATAGCATCCGACCACAAATTGTGGGAGCAGGCCGGTCTCGGCCTGTTCCTCACTCTGGGCAGCCTGGTGCTGTTGCTCGCCATCGCGGCGGGAACCGGCATTGGCGAGATGTCGATTCCGATCGAAACTACCTTTGCCGCGGTAACGAACCGGCTTGGCTGGACGGCACTTGAACTGGACCCGATCCAGGAAAGCGTCATCTGGGACTATCGCCTAAGCAGAGCACTTGTGGCTGCATGCTGCGGCGCGGGACTGGCTATCTGCGGGGCGGTCCTGCAGGCCCTGCTGCGCAACCCCCTGGCCGAACCCTATGTGCTGGGCATTTCGGCCGGCGCGTCTACGGGTGCAGTCGGCATCATCATCCTTGGCATCGGGGCGGGGACCATCTCACTTTCGGCAGGTGCATTTGCGGGCGCCTTTGCAGCTTTTGCGTTTGTCGCCCTGCTCTCGAACGGGGGCCGCGGCGGGCCCAGCAAGACGATCCTGGCGGGCGTTGCGGCATCGCAGCTTTTCAACGCACTGACCTCCTATGTCGTGACGACATCGGGCAATGCGCAACAGGCGCGGGATGTCATGTTCTGGCTGCTGGGCAGCTTTGGCGGCGTGCGCTGGCCGGAATTCTACCTGGTCCTGGTCGTGGTCACCTTGGGCCTGGCGGTATGTCTCTACTGCGCGCGGGCGCTCGATGCCTTTGCCTTCGGCGACGACGCGGCCGCTTCGCTGGGAATCCCGGTCGGGACAGTGCGGATCGTGCTTTTCGGGGTAACGGCGATGGTGACGGCGACCATTGTTTCCATGGTGGGGTCTATCGGGTTCGTCGGACTCGTGGTGCCCCATGCAGCGCGCTTCATTGTGGGGCACAACCATGCGCGCCTGCTGCCCACCTGCGTTGTGGCGGGTGGCATTTTCATGGTTCTGGCCGACATCGTCTCGCGAACCATTCTGCCTCAGCAAATCCTGCCTATCGGTGTCGTAACGGCACTGGTTGGTGTGCCGGCCTTTTCGATCATTCTCTATCGGGCCAGGGGGACGTCGTGAGCATCAGCGCGGAAAACCTCGTCTGGTCAGTGGGCAAGACCAACATTGTCAACGGCGTGACCCTCGCGGCACAGCCCGGCAAGGTGTTGGGCCTGCTCGGTCCCAATGGATCGGGCAAATCCTCCCTGCTACGGCTATTGTCCGGTCTGCGGCGGCCGGCGAGCGGGCGGGTTCTGCTCGAGGGCCGCAATATCCAGAGTATCGGACGCCGCGCCCTAGCTCGCCGCATTGCGCTGGTGGAACAGCATGCAACGACCGAAGCCAATGTGCGCGTGCGGGATGTTGTCAGTCTGGGCCGCATCCCGCATCGCTCCCCCTTCAGCGGCTGGACCGTTCAAGACCAAGCAGCAGTTGATGCCGCCCTCGATCGCGTCGGTATGCTGGACCGCACGGACAGGTACTGGCACAGCCTTTCGGGCGGCGAACGCCAGCGTGTGCATCTGGCCCGTGCGCTGGCGCAAGCGCCCCGCGAGCTTCTTCTGGATGAGCCGACGAACCACCTCGACATCCAACACCAGATGGCATTGCTGAAACTGGTCGGCGAACTGTCCCTGACCACCATAGTCGCGCTGCATGACATTAATCACGCGGCCATGTTCTGCGATCAGCTCATGGTTCTCGATGGAGGCAAGCTGGTCGCTCAGGGCGGGCCGGAGGAAATCCTGAGCGAGGCTCTCATGCGGGAGGTCTTCTGCGTGGAAGCCCGGATAGAATCCAGTCCCCATCACGGAAGACCCCACATCCACTACCTCGTGTAGATCCTCAGCCGGTTCCCGGCCTCGCGCAGGCTACAGGGCGCTGCGGATATCGGGATCCGCCAGGGTCAGATCGAGGACCATGCGGGTCCGCTCCACGATGGCATCGATATCCGCTTCCGTGCAGCAGAGCGGCGGGGCAAAACCCAGCACGCCGTGGGCAAACGCGCGGATGATGAGACCGCTGTCCCAGGCGCGATCGAAAATGCGTCGCCCGGGCTCCGCAACGGCCGGAAGGGGCGTTTTCGCCTCCTTGTCCGTCACCAGCTCGACAGCCGCGAGCATACCGCGGCCGCGCACATCGCCGACAAGGGGATGGTCCCGCAGGCCGTTGAGCCCATCGAGCAGTCTGACTCCCATGGCGCGGCCATTCTCGAGTAGGCCACCCTCCTCATAGAGTCGCAACACTTCGAGGCCGACAGCGGCGCTGACGGGATGAGCCGAATAGGTAAAGCCATGCCCCACAAGCGAGGCCCCGGCGCCATCGGCTATGGTCTGGTAGACATGCTCGGTCAGGAACACCGCACCCATGGGCGCATAACCCGAGGTCAGGCCCTTGGCCACGGTCAGCAGGTCCGGCACGATATCGTCCTCGGACGACGCAAGGAGCGGGCCAGTACGCCCGAAGCCGGTGATCACCTCGTCGGCGACAAAGAGGATGCCGAGGTCGCGGCAGGTCTCGCGCATGGCTTTCATCCAGCCGTGCGGCGGCACGATCACTCCGCCCGATCCCTGAATGGGTTCGGCGAAGAACGCCGCCACCCGGTCGGGCCCGATCTCGGCGACCTTGGCCTTGAGGGCCGCCACCGATGCCGCGATGATCTCAGCATCCGACGTCGCCCGGTTGCGGTAGGGATAGTGTGAGGCGATCTTGTGCTGCCAGGGGAAGGGCAGGCCAAATCCGTTGTGAAAGACCGGCAGCGCCGTCAGCCCGGCACCCACGGTCGTAGAACCATGATACCCCTGTTCGAGCGAAATGAACTGGTCGCGCTGCGGTTCGCCCTTGGCCCAGAAATAGTAACGGATGAACCGCACCGCCGAGTCGACGGCGTCCGAGCCGCCCAAGGTGAAATAGACGTGGTTGAGATCGCCTGGCGTCCGCTCGGCCAATTCAGCGGCGAGGCGCGCCGCCGGTTCGCTCCCCAGCCCGAAATAGCCGGTCGCATAGGGGAGTTCGCGCATCTGTCTTGTGGCGGCCTCCACGATGCTCTCGTGACCATAGCCGGCGTTGACGCACCATAGCCCCGAAAACCCGTCGACCAGTTGACGGCCCGATGCATCGGTTACCCAGGCACCCTTGCCTGATTGCAGTAATCGCACACCCGCCTTTTCATGGCTGCGCCACGAAGCAACGGGATGGATGAGGTGGGCCCGGTCAAGCTCGACGATGGAATTGGCATACATGGAGATGGTCCTTTTTATCCAAACGCCTGGCTGGCCAGGGCAAAGGTCCGCGGGGTCCGAGCCTGGCGGGCCCCGCTCTCGCCGCGCGTCATGGCCATGCCACCCCCGACACGGGCGAAGCCCAGCCCCTCCAGCCAGTGGGAAAGGCCACTGTCACCGGGAACGTCGATGCGTAGGAACTGGCCCTCCCGCGACGCGGCGACAAATCGGATCAGCTGGCGGGCGATCTCTTCATCGGGCGCCACGACCGGGCCGATCACCTGGCCCCGGCCAAACGGCCGGACGGCCGCGAAGGCTGCGGTCGCGCCTGTCCGGCGCAAGACGGCGAATTGCCCATTGGAGGCGATCTGCCCCAGAAGGGCCTGGCGATCACCGCCATAGGCCTGACCATCCAGCGCGGCCAGGTCGGGCAGGCTGGCAGCGTCGGCCCACTCGATGCCAATAAGTGGCTGACTGACTTCGACAAATCCCTGGTGCTGATAGATTTCATGCGTGGCGCTGAAGCCAAGCTTCTCGTAGAGCGGCAAGCCGTCCGCGGTGGCAACCAGGCGGCAGGCCCGATTGCCCGCCAGGGCCAGCGCGGCGGTGGTTAGCCGCCGGCCAAGGCCGCGGCCGCGCAGTTGCTGGTCGACGATGATCAGGTTGATGGTCGCGCTTGCCTCGCCGTACGGGGTCATCAGCGCAGTCCCCACCACGCGGTCGCCGTCAATCCCCACGACGCCGGTGCTGACCGACAGCGACAAGGCCCAGTCTTCCCGGCGATGCGGCCAGCCGGCCGCGCGTGACAGGCCCAATGCGCCGTCAAGGTGGCGGGTTTCAAACGCGGTAATGTCCAGGGCTTCAGTGCGCACTTTTGGGCTTCCGACATGGCTCGTCCTAGTGTGACGATAGCGTGCCTGGCGCGGAAGGCGGTGCTGGCTTTGCCGGAGTTTCACCACTCGATCTGCCGAATGCGCAACGCTGGCAGCACATTCTGCTTTGTCCCATGCATGATGCGAAAAGGGGCGGACGGGCCGCCCCCCTTTTCCTGACCTCCGAGCGTCCGCCGATTGTCAGGCGCGCTTCAGGACCGGTTCCAGCCCGACGGCCGCAGCGAGACCGCCGATATGCTTGATTTCGGTATATTCGTAAAAGGGATTGGCGGGCTCGTGGCCACGGTTGACCCAGACCTTGCTCTTGATTCCCAGATCATAGGCCGGCATCAGGTCGTAGCGGAAAGAGGACGAGACGTGGGTGATGTCTTCGGGACCGCAGCCGAGCGTGTCCAGCATGTATTCGAAGCCCTTCATCAGCGGCTTGTAGGTGCCAACCTCTTCGGCCGTGATGACGGTGTGGAAGGGCGCACCGAGCTTTTCCACATTCGACATGATCAGGTTCTTCATGGAGTTCGACAGGATCACCAGCGGAATTTCCTTGGCGACCTTGGCCAGCCCCGCCGGGACGTCCGGGTGCGGGCCCCAGGTTGGGATTTCGTCGTAGATGCGCTGCGCGTCTTCGGGCTTGAACTGGATACCAATGCGCTTGCAACTGCGCTCGACGGAATTTTGTACGACATCGGCGAAGGGCTTCCATGCGCCAAGGACCTCGTCCAGGCGATAGCCCCTGAACGCCTCGACGAAGTTGTCCATCGCCTCGGCAGAAAGGCGCTCGGCATATACACGCCGGGCGGCACCGGCCATGTCGAAATTGGTCAACGTCCCATAGCAGTCGAAGGTGATATACTTGGGCCTAAATTTGGTCATGGCGTGCGTTCCTTTCAATTTGACGACCCAGGCTGGCCGCTCTCGGCACGCCATACTTACGCGAATTGCGGAGCATTAACTCTTCGAACGTTCGTCGGCTGAAGTGCATTGTTCTGTTTTTGGACACGCCTCAAGCACAATCTATCACCTTGGGGTCCGCGAGGGCAGACGAGTGACTAGGCGCCAGGACCCTCGCCAGCGCCAACCACTTCCCATGATTGTACAACAAAATTTGCGACGCTCGACGTCCATCTGCCGGTTTTACGGCTCGATGGCGAAGGCTCTCGCGCGCTACTGCCTCGCACATTGAGAGCGCCGACCGCAAGGATTTCTCGCATTTTGCTTGAAGTTTCATTGAAATCGGCAGCCGCCGCGGGACTCTACGCCGTAAAACGGCTTGTCCGCGCTCCCGATCACTGCGAATAGAGCCATCTTGCATTCATGCAAAGATTGTTGTACAAAATGATCGCACGGCACCAAGCCGTTGGCCTTGATCGCCCGTTTCGGCGGCACCTGAATTGAGTGGAAGATGGGGCACGATCTACAGACGAAACCGGCGCGCGCGTCGGAGCTTTCCGAAGCCTGCCACCTCGTCGGCGCAGCAGAGGCTGAAGCAATCGCGGCGCGCGTTTATAATATTCATGGCACCGCCACCCGCTTTGAGACAGAAAAAGACGACACATTTCTTCTCCATAGTGCGAACCACAGGAAGTTCGTCCTGAAGATCGCGCATCCTTCCGAGCGGATCGAGGAGCTCGATTTCCAGGTCGCGCTCTTGCGCCATATCGCGGAGCGCGCTCCGGACCTGCCGGTTCCCCGGGCACATTGCGACATCGACGGCGTGGATTTGCCTAAGGTCACGACCAGCGCCGGAGAACGGCGCGTCGTGCGGCTCATTACCTTTCTCGCCGGCACACCACTCGACCGGACAAGTTCCACCGCCCCGCAGCGCGAGCGGATCGGCGAGGTCTTGGCCAAACTCCGCCACGCCATGGCCGGTTTTTCTCACCCCGCGGACAGCCGAACCCTGGCATGGGACGTCACCCACCTGCTCGATCTCTCCGACCTGCTCGAATTCATCCCGGCGGGCAGCAAGCGCGCATGGACCATCCGTGCGCTGGAGCGGTTTGCCGAGATCAAGCCCCAGCTCGACCAATGCCGGCGGCAGGTGCTCCACAACGACTTCAATACGTCGAACCTCGTCGTGGATCCGGCCAGCCCGAACTTCCTCACCGGCGTCATCGATTTTGGCGATGCGGTTCGCACGGCCATCGCCGTCGATGTCTCCACGGCGTTGATGAACCAGATGCCCAGAACCTTGAGCCACGGCTGTCCGCGTGACCTATTCGACCAACCGCGCGACGTTTTGCGCGGCTATCTCCGCCATGCCGACCTGACGGATGACGAGCTCAAGCTCATCCCTTTCCTGGCCCAGGGGCGCCTGGCGGTCCGCGCGCTGCTGACCTGCTGGCGCGCCGAGCTCTTCCCTGAAAACAGTCGCTACATCCTGCGCAATACCGAAGCCGGTTGGGCCCACCTCGAGTGGTTCAACGCGCTGTCGACCACACAAATTTCTGAGCTTCTGACCCGAGAGGAACCATGATGTCCAAGCCAGCAACGATTGTGCCCAAGGGCTTCCGTGGCGACATGGCCAACGGCTTCAATCCCCGGGATACAGCCCATCTCACTGACGAAGACGCGGCGCATGTTGCCAGGCGGCAAAGGCTGCTTGGGCCCGCCTATCGGCTCTTCTACAAGACGCCAGTCGAGATTTCCCGCGCCAAGGGCGTGTTTCTTTATGACAAGCATGGCAACGAGTACCTGGACGCCTACAACAATGTGGTGTCGCTGGGCCACGCTCATCCACGCGTCGTCGCGGCTATCCAGAAGCAGCTCGAAGTCCTTTGCACTCACACGCGCTATATGCAGGAACCCCTGCTGGACTATGCCGAAACCCTGATCAATACGTTTGGCGGGGAACTCGGCCGGACCGGATGCGCCATGTTCACCTGTACCGGCTCGGAAGCCAACGACCTCGCCTTGCGCATCGCGCGCTATCATACCCGCAGGACCGGCGTCATTGTCACGGCCGAAGCCTATCACGGCAATAGCGGCGCGGTGGCGGCGATCTCGCCGTCGCTCGGCAAGAAATCGGCGCTGCATCCTTGCCTTCGAATGGTCGCCCCTCCGGACTCCTATCGTCTGCCCCTTGCGGAGATCGGCCGACGGATGGCAGAGGATGTCGCCCGACAGATTGCCGATCTCGAAAGGCATGGCGACGGTCTGGCCGCGTTCATCGCCGATTCCGTCTTCTCCTCCGATGGTCTTTATGTCGACCCCACGGACGTCTTGGCACCGGTGGCGGAAGTCGTCCGTAAGGCCGGCGGCCTGTTCATAGCCGACGAAGTGCAATCTGGTTTCGGGCGGACCGGCACCCACCTCTGGGGGCACGCCCGGCACAAGGTCGATCCGGATATCGTCACCCTGGGCAAGCCCATGGGCAACGGCTACCCGGTGGCAGGCCTGGTTGTGCGGCCCGAACTGGTTGCCGAATTTGGGGCCAGCATGCGCTATTTCAACACGTTTGGCGGCAACTCCGTCGCCATCGCCGCCGCGCAGGCCGTGCTCGACACCGTCCTCGAAGACAACCTTATGGACAATGCGACCAGGGTCGGCGGTGAAATCCTCGACGGCCTCCGCACCTTGCAGAACAAGTACGACTTCATCGGCGACGTGCGTGGTGCAGGCCTCTATTTCGCCGTCGAACTCGTCAAGGACCGTGACAGGAAGGTGCCGGACATGGATCGCGCACTCGCGGCCGTCAATGCTCTGCGCGACCAGCGCATTCTCATCTCTGCCACGGGAGCTGATGCGCACATTCTCAAGATCAGACCCCCGCTGGTCTTCACCTCGGCCAATGCGGCGCGCCTGCTCGAGGGTGTCGACAATGCCCTGCGGGCGGTGCAGACCTAGGAGTATTCGCTTCAGGCGTGCGGCACCTCGCGCTCCATCATCAACGACCAGGCCCATGAACCAAGTCCAGGATCTCGAAGTCAGCTCCGAACCCGCACCCCTTAGTGCCGTGGATATCCTGGCGCGCGACTTGCGCCGCCGCATCCTGTCGGGAGACTTCAAGCCCGGCGAATTCCTCCGCGACGCCAGGATGTGCGAAGAGCATGCAACTTCACGGCATACATACCGCTCCGCGGCTCAAACGCTCGTGACGCAGGGCTTGCTGCGCCAGATTCCGAACCGAGGCTTCATGCTGCCTGAATTCGGTCCAGACGACATTGTCGACATCACACGGGTACGCGGCGCAATAGAGGGCGAAGCCATTCGCCTTATCGTGCTGACCGGTATCATTCCGCCTCTGGCGCTCGAGGCGGTCGAGGTCATGCATGCCTCGACCCTGTCCTCAAACCAGTCGGCACTGGTGACTGCGGACCGCGACTTTCACCGCGCCATTATCGAAGCGAGCGGGAGTACCCGCCTGAAGCGGGCCTATTCGAACCTTGAAGGCGAAATCGAGCTTCTTCTGATCCAGCGGCAGGCTTTTTACGGCACTGCCGAAGAGATGGCCCTGGAGCACGAGCGGCTTGTAAGCAGCCTCAGAAGCCGCCACTATGACACCGCCCGGGACGCCTTCAAGGAGCACTGGGAAGACCTCCAGATCAAGCTGCTCGATCCGCGGTGATTCCGCGCGCCCTCATCGCTGATCTTATCCAGCGCGCCAGCACCGGCTTCGCCCGGTGCACGTCCGGCCCTGACTTCCGGCAGCTCTTCAGATAGCGGCGATGTCCAGCTTCGAGCCGTCAACCAGACGCGACAGGCGAAATGGCGTCGGGTCGACGCTGGGCGTGTCGTTTGCGACAAGCTCCGCGGCCAGATAGCCAAGTCCCGGGCCCAGACCGAAACCATGGCCCGAGCAGCCCGCTGCAAGGACGAGGCCTTCCACCGCATCCACCTGCGACACCACAGGCACTGCGTCCGGCGTGCAATCGACGTAGCCGCCCCAAGCGCTTTCGATCTGTATGTCGCTCAGCTGGGGGAAGGTCTTTCGGACACTCTCCACCACTTGGCTTATCAGCCATTTCAGGGGCGGAGGATCCAGCACCCGGTTCTGTTCGAAGATCCGATCGTCGCTGGCCATCAGCGCCGACAGAGAATCCGGTCCCGACAGGAATGATTGGCCAATGCCGAGCCTGACGTTCTTCAGGCGACGGAAGAACTGCGGCATGAATTCACGGCTATACCGGATGGCCCGGGGCGTGATTTCGAGATTGGCCTTTCCACTGATGGCAAGCGTATAGCTTCCGTCCAGTCTGCGCGTGATCGTGCAAAAGGGTGTGGAGATCGCCTCGCCTATGTTGATCGTCGGGGTGGAGCGCAGCGCGGTCTGCCGGATGCTCGCCTGGGGGAAACTGATCCCGAGCGGCCCGAGGAAGCGCGAGGACCAGGCACCGGCGGCGCACAGCACCGCGCTGGTCTTGATGTAACCCTTTTCCGTGTACACGCCCGTGATCTTGCCGTTGGCCACATCGAGAGCGCGTGCGGCGCATCTTTGGTGGATCGTGGCGCCCAGAGCTCTGGCCCCCTCGGCGATAGCTGGCGCGGCGAGTGCAGGTTCGGCCTTACCGTCCCGCTCCGAATAGGTCCCGCCGACCCATTTGTCGCGCGCTTCGGGGACACGCTCGGCCAGCTCGGCCCGGCTGAGCAGGCGGGTGTCGACGTCGTATTCCCTAGCGACCTCGCGCCATCTTTCCCAGCCGGCGAGCACTGCCTCGTCGTGAGTCGCATAGACGAGACCGCAGCGTCGGAATCCAAGGTCTCGACCGATATCGCGCGTCAGCTCGTCCCACAGTCGCATGGAGATCACTGAAAGCGGCAGTTCGCGCCGATCGCGGTTCTGCTGGCGGCACCAACCCCAGTTTCGGCTCGACTGTTCACAGGCGACATGACCCTTCTCGAGCAGAGCCACAGAGAGGCCACGCTTCGCCAGGAAATAGGCGGCCGTGGAGCCGAGGATGCCGCCGCCGACGATGACGACATCGACCTCGGCCGGGAGATGTTCATCGCTGTGAATGCGTTCGACTCTGGGCGACATGTTCCAACCAACCTCGGCAGCAAAGGATAAGCAAAGTTCCGATCAGCCCTTCATCCCATCGCGCGCTCAAAAGGATGTGCCGAATATCATCCAGGACCTCGCCAGATGTGCGTTTTTTGATCGCACTATCGATACGATCTGCTCATAATTCGGCCCAGAGCCAACCAAGATGAGCAGCCCGACAGCTTCGGAGAGGATGAAAAGCATCGGCAATGGCCGAAATGTGGCGCTGGGCAATCAGACGGAAAAGGCAGTCGACCCGGCGAAAGCGCTCGATGATATTGTCGTCGTTGCCGAAGGCCCAGATTACCCATGGATAGAATGCTTAATATCGTGCTCTGTCTGTAACGTTGACGATACCGGGAAGCATTCACCCAAGATGTTGATACAGGGGGCCTGGACCGCAAGATGATCCAATCCTCCCACCTGAAGCCGTGGCTTAACTGTCGAAGCTATGAAGGTTGTTCATTCGAGGAGGGACTGAGAAGCTGGGGTTGCGAAGCCAACCAACCTTCAGTGGAGCTCCCCGAATGAACGTCCATAAGAATGCGCGTCTGACGCCGTCAGGTCG
>JAESGW010000305.1_pt1 | contig 70738 bp, 74 predicted proteins | sample 9269791 | NCBI WGS metagenome assembly JAESGW01 (sample SAMN16773120, study PRJNA677053) | algae metagenome | isolation source: Aphanocapsa lilacina HA4352-LM1 and co-occurring heterotrophs from near cave... | place: USA: Maniniholo cave, near Haena, Kauai, HI | collected 2009-07-28
ACGTGGGACGGCATGCCCGACGGTGTCTCCCTCGAGACGCTCACGTTCGAGGACCTCGGCGACGGGCGCACCCGCCTGCACGCGGTGAGCCTCTGCGACTCCTTCGACGACCGCGACGCCTGGCTGCGCAGCGGGATGGAGGTCGGGGTCAACGACGGCTACGCCGCCGTCGACCGGATGCTCGCCGAAGGCACGGTCTGATGAGCCTCCCGGACACCCCGGCCGCCCGTCACGCGGCGGTGGCCGGGGAGTTCGGCCGCCTCGTCGCGGCGACGCCCGACTGGTCGGCTCCCGCCCCCGTCGACGGGTGGACCGCGCGCGACGTCGTGGCCCACCTCGTCGAGTGGTTCCCGGGCTTCCTGGCCGGCGGCGGCGTCGACCTGCCGACCGGTCCCGCGGTGGCGAACGACCCCGTCGCCGCCTGGCAGCACCACGCGCACGCGGTGCAGGCACTCGTCGAGCAGCGCGGCGACGAGCCGTTCACGCACCCACACGCCGGCAGCCATCGGCTCGCCGACGCCGTCGACCGCTTCTACACCGCCGACGTCTTCATGCACTCCTGGGACCTGGCCCGAGCCGGCGGGCTGGACCCGGCGCTCGACGAGGACTTCGCGGTCCAGCTCCTGGAGGGGATGCGCCCGATCGAGCAGCTGCTGCGCGACTCCGGGCAGTACGGCCCCGCCGTGCCGGTCGCCGCCGACGCACCAGCCGTCGACCGGCTGATGGGGTTCGTCGGACGCGACCCGGGCTGGCGCCCTCGGTAGTCCCGCCGCCTTGGCGCCGGCCTCCTAGGGTGGAGGCATGCACTACGTCGTGTACGGCGCCGGCGCCGTGGGTGGGGTCATCGGTGGCCGGCTCGCCCTGGCGGGCCGCGAGGTCACCCTCGTGGCCCGCGGCGAGCACCTCGCCGCGATCAGGGACCGCGGACTCACCCTCGACGCCGGCGACGGTCGCCACCGCATCGAGGCCCCGGCCACCGACACGGCCGCCGAGGTCGGGTGGACCGACGCCACGGTCGTGCTCCTCGCCGTGAAGTCCCACCAGGCCGGCGCCGCCCTCGCCGACCTCAGGGCACACGCCCCCGCCGACGTACCGGTCGTCTGCGCCACCAACGGCATCGCGACCGAGACCGCGACGCTGCGACTGTTCGCGAGGACGTACGCCGTCTGCGTCATGCTGCCCGCCACCCACCTCGAGCCGGGTGTGGTCGTCGCCGGGTGCCACCCCACGCCGGCGATCCTCGACGTCGGTCGCTTCCCCGGCGGGACCGACGAGGTCACCGCTGCCGTGTCCGCCGACCTCCGCGCGGCGGGCATCGGGTCGGAGGAGCGCGCAGACATCATGGCGATGAAGCGCCGGAAGCTCGTGATGAACCTCGGCAACGGCGTCGACGCCTCCTTCGCATCCGGTGACGCCGCAGACGAGCTCGCCCACCTCGCCCAGGAGGAGGGCGAGCGGGTCCTGGCGGCCGCCGGCGCCACGATCGCCTCCGTGGAGGAGGACCGCACCCGCCGTGGCTCGATCCTGCAGCGGCGTCCCGACGTCGAGCGCTCCGGCGGCTCGACGTGGCAGAGCCTGGCGCGCGGCACCGGCGACTCCGAGATCGACTACCTCGCCGGCGAGGTCGTGCTCCAGGGTCGGCTCCTCGGCATCGCCACGCCCGTCAACGAGGCCGTCGTCGCCGCGACCCGCGCCCTCGCGTACGCCGGTGGTCCCGCCCGCAGCCTCGACGCGGCCGAGGTGCTCGCCTCCCTGTGACCTCTGCCCGAGCGGTGCGTGAGGCGCCTTCTCAGCGCTCGGAACCCGCCTCACTCACCGCTACCCCGCGTGTCGACGTACGCCACGCCCGCCAGCGGTGCGTGAGGCACCTTCTGCGGGCCCAGAACCCGCCTCACGCACCGCTCGAGCCGGTGGACGTACGCCGGACGCACGAAGGCCCGCCACCCCGGTGGGGTGACGGGCCTCGCGGTGGTGCGGGATCAGGCCTTGGGCTCGTCCGACTCCTCGGCAGCCTCGGCGGCCGCCTCGTGCTCGGCAGCGGCGGCCTCATGCTCCTCGGCCGCAGCCTCGTGCTCCTCGGCAGCGGCCTCGTGCTCGGCAGCCGCGGCCTCGTGCTCCTCGGCAGCCGTCGTCTCGTCGACCTCGGTCTCCTCGGCGGCGGGCGCCGGAGCGGCAGCGGCCTCGGTCTTCTTGGTGGACGGCGCCTTCGGGCTGTAGGCCTCGGTCACCAGCTCGATGACCGCCATGGGGGCATTGTCGCCCTTGCGGGGGCCGATCTTGGTGATGCGGGTGTAGCCGCCGGGACGCTCCGCGAAGGTCGGCGCGATCTCGGTGAACAGCGTGTGCACGACCGACTTGTCGCGGATGGTCTTGAGGACCTCACGACGGTTGTGCAGGTCGCCGCGCTTGGCCTTGGTGATCAGCTTCTCCGCGACCGGACGCAGCAGGCGCGCGCGGGTCTCGGTGGTGGTGATCCGGCCGTGCTCGAACAGGGCGGTCGCCAGGTTCGAGAGCATCAGGCGCTGGTGGGCAGGGCTGCCGCCGAGGCGGGGACCCTTCTTGGGCTTGGGCATGTGGTGCCTTCTTCCTCTCGGGCCGTGTCAGGTACCCGGGTAGACGACCGGCCCAGCCATGCGCTGGGCCCGGTCGGTTTGGTGGACGGCCCCGTGGTCGGGGCCGCTCGGATCAGAGCTGCTCGTCCTCGATGAACGCGTCGTCGTCGTCGTCGCCGTAGGCGGCGAGGGCGGCGTGCGGGTCGAAGCCGGGCGCGCTGTCCTTGAGCGAGAGGCCCATCTCGACGAGCTTGGCCTTGACCTCGTCGATGGACTTCGCGCCGAAGTTGCGGATGTCGAGCAGGTCCTGCTCCGAGCGGGAGATGAGCTCACCCACGGTGTGGATGCCCTCACGCTTGAGGCAGTTGTAGCTGCGGACCGTGAGCTGCAGGTCCTCGACGGGCAGGGCCAGGTCGGCGGCGAGCTGCTCGTCGACCGGCGAGGGGCCGATGTCGATGCCCTCGGCCTCGACGTTGAGCTCACGGGCCAGGCCGAAGAGCTCGACGAGGGTCTTGCCGGCCGAGGCGATCGCGTCACGGGGACGGATCGACGGCTTGGTCTCGACGTCGATGACGAGCTTGTCGAAGTCGGTGCGCTGCTCGACTCGGGTGGCCTCGACCTTGTAGGTCACCTTCAGCACGGGGCTGTAGATCGAGTCGACCGGCATGCGACCGATCTCGTTGTCGGCACCCTTGTTCTGCACCGACGACACGTAGCCGCGGCCGCGCTCGACGACGAGCTCCATCTCCAGCTTGCCCTTGTCGGACAGCGTGGCGATCTTGAGCTCGGGGTTGTGGACCTCGACCCCGGCGGGCGGGGTGATGTCGGCGGCGGTGACGTCGCCGGCACCCGACTTGCGCAGGTACATCACGACCGGCTCGTCGTGCTCGGAGGACACCACGATGCCCTTGAGGTTGAGGATGATCTCGGTCATGTCCTCGGTGACGCCCTCGATGGTGGAGAACTCGTGGAGGACGGAGTCGACCTTGATGCTGGTGACAGAGGCACCGGGGATGGAGCTGAGGAGCGTACGCCGCAGGGAGTTGCCGAGCGTGTAGCCGAAGCCCGGCTCCAGGGGCTCGATGACGAACCGCGAACGGAACTCGTCGACGGTCTCTTCCGTGAGGGTGGGGCGCTGAGCGATGAGCACGGAGTTTTTCCTTTCCGGATCCACCCGCTATTTGACGGATCCGAACATGGTGAGGAGTGATGTGGAAGAGGGGCGTCGGTGGCCGCCCGATCAGGCGGGCGACCACCGACAGAGGATCACTTCTTGGAGTAGTACTCCACGATGAGCTGCTCCTGGACCGGCACGTCGATCTGCGCGCGGACCGGCACCTGGTGGATCAGGATGCGCATCCGCGACGGGATGACCTCCATCCACGCGGGGGTGACGCGCTCGCCGTGGGTCTCGCGGGCCACGATCAGCGGCGTGAGCTCGAGCGACTTCTCGCGCACGTCGATGATGTCGTGGTCGGTGACCTGGAAGGACGGGATGTCGACCTTCTTGCCGTTGACCAGGAAGTGGCCGTGCACGACGAGCTGGCGGGCCTGGCGGCGCGTACGGGCGAAGCCGGCGCGGTAGACCACGTTGTCGAGGCGGCACTCGAGGAGCTGCAGGAGGTTGTCGCCGGTCTTGCCCTGGCGACGGCTGGCCTCCTTGTAGTAGCGGACGAACTGCTTCTCCATCACGCCGTAGGTGAAGCGAGCCTTCTGCTTCTCACGGAGCTGCAGCAGGTACTCGGACTCCTTGATGCGACCGCGGCCGTGCTGGCCGGGGGCGTAGGGACGCTTCTCGAAGGCAGCGTCGCCGCCGACGAGGTCGACACCGAGACGGCGCGACTTGCGGGTCATGGGACCGGTGTAGCGGGCCATGTTTCAGTCTCTCTTTCTCAGTCTCGGGTCAGACGCGACGGCGCTTGGGCGGCCGGCATCCGTTGTGCGGGGTGGGCGTGACGTCCTGGATGGTGCCGACCTCGAGGCCGATGGCACCCAGCGACCGGATCGCGGTCTCACGGCCCGAGCCCGGACCCTTGACGAAGACGTCGATCTTCTTCATGCCGTGGTCCATGGCACGACGCCCGGCGGCCTCGGCGGCCATCTGGGCGGCGAACGGGGTGGACTTGCGCGAGCCCTTGAAGCCGACGGTGCCGGCGGAGGCCCACGAGATCACGGCGCCGGTGGGGTCCGTGATGGTGACGATGGTGTTGTTGAACGTGCTCTTGATGTGGGCTTCGCCCTGAGCGATGTTCTTCTTCTCCTTGCGGCGGACCTTGGTCGCGCGGCTCTTGGGAGGCATTCACTAACTCCTGATGAGGTCTGGTCTGGAAGCTTCTGGGAAGGGAGCGGGGATCACTGCGCCGGGGCGCAGGTCACTTCGCCTTCTTCTTGCCGGCGACGGTGCGCTTCGGGCCCTTGCGGGTGCGCGCGTTGGTCTTGGTGCGCTGACCGCGGACCGGGAGGCCCATGCGGTGGCGACGACCCTGGTAGCTGCCGATCTCGATCTTGCGGCGGATGTCCGCCTGGACCTCACGCCGGAGGTCACCCTCGATCTTGAAGTTGGCTTCGATCTCGTCGCGAAGCTTGACCAGCTCCTCGTCACCGAGCGTGTGGACCCGGGCGTTCGGGTCGACGCCGGTGGCGGCCAGGAGCTGCTGGGCGCGGGTACGGCCGATGCCGTAGATGTAGGTGAGTGCGATCTCGATCCGCTTGTCGCGGGGGAGGTCGACACCAACGAGGCGTGCCATGTGGCGGTTCCTTGTCTGTTCTCGCAATGGTTTCTGGTCGTGTCGCGTCCCATCCCGCCTCGGGTGGGCTCCGGCCAGTGCTCCGGAGGTGACTTCGGTCAGGCGATGCCTGGCCTAGCGATCACGTTGTGGGTGTTTCAGTTGTCGGTCGTGCACCTGATCGTGGCGGGCGGCGGAGCCGCCCGGCGCGATCAGCCCTGCCGCTGCTTGTGGCGGGGGTTCTCGCAGATGACCATGACCCGGCCGTGACGGCGGATGACCTTGCACTTGTCACAGATGGGCTTGACGCTCGGGTTGACCTTCATGTCAACGCCTTTCTCACTGTGTAGCTGGCTCGCTACTCGGCTGACGGCTTACTTGTAGCGGTAGACGATCCGACCCCGGGTGAGGTCGTACGGCGAGAGCTCCACCACGACCCGGTCCTCGGGGAGGATCCGGATGTAGTGCTGTCGCATCTTGCCGCTGATGTGCGCGAGCACCTTGTGCCCGTTGGCCAGCTCCACACGGAACATGGCGTTGGGAAGGGCCTCCACGACGGTGCCCTCGATCTCGATCACGCCTTCTTTCTTCGGCATGTCCTCCACAATCTGTCGCAGTGCTGGATGAGAATCCGTTGTCTACCGTGGCCCGGGAACCGCCCGGCACCTGCTGCGCAGGGAGCCGGTGGACCTCGTGAGGCGGATCCGGGGGCCTCTTCCCGGAGCAGGCGCGCAACCGTCTGGCGACGATCACACGAGATCCCGGGCAGCCGCGAGGCACCACGAAACACAGCCCACGTTGGGCCGACGCACCAGTTTAGTCAGGCGTACGTCGAGAACGCCAATCAGCGAGCCCGCGCAGCCGGCCGGCGACCGACGCGACACGCCCGGCTGCGGGGGTCGGCGCGGCCACCCCGTCCCGCTCCGGCTCGTCGGGTGCGGTCCGGACGGTGGACGTACGGCGCAGCGACCGCAGGCTGACCGCGGCACGGAGGCGCTGCCAGCGGCCCACCTCCTGCGACATCGCGCGGCGCTCGGCGTCGATCGTCTCCCAGTAGGAGGCCGCTGCGGCCACCTCGGGCACGGCCGGACCGAAGACGAAGCTGTCCGCCCGACGGGCCAGCGCCCCCGCCTGCCCCGACACGATGCCGACGGACTGCTCGCGGCGCGTGACGGTCGGCCCGAGCGGCACGACCTGCCCGAGGTCGCGGGCGTGGTCGACGAGCTCGCGCCAGGCGCCGACGAACCGGGCCGACGGCGACTCGGCGCTGCGGCGGCGGTGCCGGCGCAGCGCCTTGAGCCCGATGACAGCGCCGAGCAGCAGCGCGACCAGCAGCAGCGGGCCACCGACGTAGGTCAGCACGATCCCGACCCAGGCCGGGAGGCCGGGGATCAGGCCCTCGTCCTCCTCGTCGGCCTCCTTGCGGGTGGCCTTGCGCTCCTTGAGGTCGGCGTCGCTCTGCTCCCCCGCGTCGGACGGCGGCGGGATCGGGTTCGGCGGCGGGATGACCGTGCCGGACATCGGCGTGTTGGTCTCGGGGACCTGGTCGGCGGGCGGGGTCGTCGACATGAACGCCTCGGTCGGGAGCGTCTTCCACGAGCCGTCCGCGGCCCGCAGCTCCACCCACGCGGACACGTCCTTCCCGGTGACCGTGCCACCCTCGGGCACGACCGCGCCGAGCACGACGCGCGCCGGGACGCCGATGTCGTTGGCGATCAGCGCCATCGTGGCGGCGTACTGCTCGTCGTTGCCGACGATCTGCGGCGCGTTGACGAACTCGTCGGACAGCCGCCACACGCTGTGGCCGGCGACGTAGATGCGCTCGGTGCGCCCGACGCCGTCGGAGTACTTGCCCTCCGAGCGCAGGTGCTCCGCGGCGGCCAGGACCCGGTCCATCGGGTCGGGTCCGGCGTTCTCGGTCCACTTGTCGGTGGGGCCCTGGATGAATCCGGCGCCCGTCGGCAGCGGGGTCAGCTCGGAGGAGCCGACGGTCTCCTCGGTCAGCTCGTCGTCGGGCATGACGGCGGTGAACGAGTAGCGGTCCCCCGGCTGCATGCCGCTCGGGACGACCGCGGTCGAGGTCGCCAGGTTGTAGCGGAAGACCTCGGCCTTGGCGCGGGCGTCCCCGGTCTCGAACGCCATCGACCGCAGGGCCCCGACCGTCGGCAGCCACACGCCGGTCCACCCCTCGCCGAGGGTCACGGTGGCGCGTACGTCGGTGCCCTCGACCGGGTTGTCGATGGTCGAGGACACGCGCTGGAAGGAGTCGTCGGCCGGGCCGGGGAGCGCGTTGTCGGTCGCGCCCCAGACCATCCCGTCGAAGCGGTCCATCGTGGCGAACCGGATCCGCGTGTCGGCCGGGACGCCCTCGACGTCGAGCAGCGCCTTGTCGTAGACGTTGGCCGGGTCGGACTTGCCGCGCAGGTCGACGTACTTGCGGAACCCCGCGAGCGGCGAGGGGTAGCGACCGATGTCGAACGGCGGCTCCACCCAGTTGCGCGCGACGACGCGGTCGCCGTCGTCGTCGGTGAAGAGCGCGCTGGCCGGGTGGGCCACCGCGGCGGCGAGGCCGAGCATCGCCACCGCGCCGGCTCCGCGGACGTACGAGGTGGCGCCGCCCTGGACCGCCGCACTGGCGCGACGGGCCCGGACGGCCAGCCACGCGAGGGCCAGCCCGGCGAAGACCGACCCCTGGAGCAGCAGCGACTGGGGGTGGCGCACGCCGAGCAGGACCGCCCCCGAGAGCAGCACCGTGACGCCGACGACCGGGAGCATCGCGGCCAGCCACGCCCGGCGGACCGGGAGGTGCGCGAGGCCCAGTCCCACCAGGCCGGCCAGCATCCCGGCGAGCCACGGCAGGACGAGCAGCGGGCCGTCGCCGTCGACGGGCGGCAGCGTGGTCAGCAGGTCCTTCCAGCCGAAGATCGCCTGGTCGGCCACCTTGGCCAGGGTGGTCGCGCCGGGCAGGGCGTACGTGTCGCCGAGCGAGCGCAGGGCCAGGGGGCCGCCGAGCAGGAAGAACAGCACCAGGCAGATGACGACCGCCGAGATGATCGGCCACCCGGCGGCGCGCGTGACGTGGGTGACGGCCACCGCCAGGACGGCGCCGACCAGCCCCACCACTAGGTAGGCGCTGCCGGTGAACGAGGTCCCGAAGGCGGACAGCGCCACCCCCGCGAGCGCGATCGTGAAGGCGATGTCGATCCACGAGTGACGGTCCGGGACGAGCGCGTGCGAGCGGACGCGGGTGCGGGTGCCGGTCGCGCCGGCGGTGGCGCTCACCTCACGCTCCAGCGCAGGAGGCCGCCGAGGTCCTCCTTGGCGGCGAGGTGCAGTACCGGCAGACCGCCGGTCTCGGTGACCCGGCTCGTCCCGGCGGGGTCGACGATGATGCCGAAGCGTCGCACCTCCGGCGGGAACGCGGCCGCCGAGCGGAGCAGGTCGGTGAAGGCCGACTCGCTCCCGCCGACGAAGAAGGCCAGGCTCGTGTCGGGCGCCAGCATGGTGGCCTGGCGCCCGGACTCCACGAGGCCCCGGTCGCCGAAGTCCGCGCGGCACACCGCGTCGAGCGCGAGGTGTCCGTCCGAGCCCGACGAGGCGTGCGCGCCGCAGACGAACGAGACGTCGAACTCGTCGAGCACCGCCCGCACCGCGATCGAGGCCGCCACCGCCATCGCGGTCTCGAAGTCCTCGGGGTCGGCCCAGGAGGCGAGCCGGTCGTCGACCACGATCGTGGCGTGGCTGCGGCGGGTGTCGAGGTACTGGCGCACCAGCAAGGACGACTCGCCGGTGGAGGCCATCACCTTCGCCGAGGACCGCCAGTGGATGTGGCGCAGGTCGTCGCCGGGGACGTACTCGCGCAGCGCGTGGAACGCGAGGTCGCTCTGGCTGACCGCGTCGGTCGAGACACCCTCGAGGTCGCGGAGCAGACCCGCGCCGAGCGACTCCATCGGCACGAGGTGGGGGCGCACCAGCACCTCGCGGACCGGGGTCCACACCACGTCGCGCGAGAAGATGCCGACCGGGTCGCCGCGCCGGGTCATCGCCGGTCCGACCGCGATCACCCCGCGCCGCTCGGTGCGGATCGTGAACGACTCCTCGTGGGCGGCGCCGGGGGCGAGCGAGCTGATGCCGTAGCGGTGCACGGCCGAGCCGACCGGGACCTCGAGCGTGGTGGGGACGAGCCGCGAGGTCGCGCGGTTGACGACGAGGACACCGGCCGCGACGGACTCCCCCGCCGCGACACGCTCGGGCTGCAGCCTCAGGTCGACCGACACCGACGTGCGGCCGAGCAGGAAGGGCAGCGCCAGCACGATCAGGGCCAGGCAGGCGGTGCCCAGCACCGCCAGCTCGCGCCACTGGGTGAGCGAGGCGACCAGGAGCGCACCCAGGCCGAGGGCGAGGACCAGCCAGCCGATCGGCTTGATGACCTCCAGCGCGTCGTTCAACCGCTGCCTCATCGGTGTCGTCAGACCCCCACGCGGTCGGTCGGCGGCGCGACGGCGTCGAGCAGGCGCGAGATGACGGTCTGCACGTCGACCCCGCTGAACTGCGCCTCGGCGTCGAGCAGCAGCCGGTGCGAGAGGACGGGCTCGGCGAGGTCCTTGATGTCGTCGGGGACGACGTGGTCGCGGCCGTCGGCGGCGGCCCACGTCTTCGCGACCCGGACGAACGCCAGGCAGCCGCGCGCGGACAGGCCGAGCTTGACGTGCGGCTGGCGGCGCGACTCCTCGGCGAGCTCGGCGACGTAGCCCACGACCGCCGGGTCGACGTAGACGTCGTCGGCGAGGCCGCTCATCTGGGCGATCGTGGCGGCCGTGATGACCGGGGTCACCAGCGCGGCGCGGTCACGCACGGCGGCGTTGTTGAGCAGCTCGACGGTGGCCTGCCGGTCGGGGTAGCCCACGGACGTCTTCATCAGGAAGCGGTCGAGCTGCGCCTCGGGGAGGCGGTAGGTGCCGGCCTGCTCGATGGGATTCTGGGTCGCGATCACCAGGAACGGCTTGCCGACGGGGTGAGCGACGCCGTCGACGGTGACGCGCCCCTCCTCCATGACCTCGAGCAGCGCCGACTGGGTCTTGGGCGAGGCCCGGTTGATCTCGTCGGCCAGCACGATCGTGTGGAAGATCGGCCCGGGGTGGAACTCGAAGGTGCCCTTGTGCTGGTCGTAGACGGTGACGCCGGTGACGTCGGAGGGCAGCAGGTCGGGGGTGAACTGGATGCGGGCGTGGCTGCCCTGGACCGTGTTGGCGAGCGCCCGCGCGAGCATCGTCTTGCCGGTGCCGGGGAAGTCCTCGAGCAGGACGTGCCCCTCCGACAGCAGGCAGGTCAGCGCCAGCCGTACGACGTGGCGCTTGCCGAGGACGGCCTTCTCCATGTTGTCGGTGAGCTGGTCGAAGGTCGACTTGAACCACTCGGCCTGTTCGTGGCTGATCGTCATGCTGCTCCTCGTCTGATGGTCCTCGATGGGTGACCGGTCACGGGTTCCACGTGCCGACGGCAACGACTTCCTGCCTCGCGGACGAACACGTGACGCGGACGCTTTGCCCGGCGTAGAAGTACCACGGTGTGTTGTCGGTGGTCGTCGTCGCCGCCAGGCTGCGCGTCGTGAACGACGAGACCCAGGGCCACGGGTCAGTGGCCCGACAGGTGTAGGGCTCGACGAATCCTGACGTGATGATGCGCAGCTTTCCGCAGGAGTCCAGCTCGCACGGAAAACCGTTGGCTCCCTCGCCCTGGCACTTGGGGTTGGAGATGGCAAGGTCCCCACACTCCGTCCACTCGTTGAAGGACAGCGTCGGCGGCGGAGGGTCGGCAGACCTCGCGGTGTTCGACCCCGAGTCGGACCCACGCTCGGGACGGGCGGGGTCGAAGACGTCGACGGCGACACGGATGTTCTGGCCGTAGTCCTGGGTCGAGTAGGTCTGGGTCTGGAAGCTGAACTGTCCCACGACGCCCGGCTGCACGAGGACCGACTCGAAGCCGTCGACGGTGTAGCGCACCGACACTGGGGCACCGTTGGCCGTGCCTGTGACGACCCAGTAGACGTTCTTGCCGTTCACGACGGGCCTGATCTCGGCGAGCGCGTCGGACAGCGGACCGTAGCTCTGCGCCTGCTTCGGGCCGCTCGACGTGCAGCCTGCGGGCGCCTCTTCGTTGCACACCTTCAGCTCGAGTGCGTAGGCCTGCTCGTTGCTCGGCACGTTGAGCGTCACGGTCTGGGGGCCGGTCTGGTCCTTGAACGACCTGGCGACGACGCCCCCCACGAGCACGTCGACGTTGCTCTCCGACCCGCGGGCGTCCGGGACCGTGTAGGTGACCTGGATCTCCTGGTTCCTCCCGGTCGCCCTCCAGCTCCAGTCCCCCCAGGCCGCCGGCCTTCCCACGATCAGGACGCTCGACGCCTCGCTCGCGGCCGACCGGTTTGCCGGCTCGTTCTCGGGCTGGTTGTACGCCACCACCCGGTAGGTGTAGGTGTCGCCTTCGTAGGGCACGCCTGAGTGCGTGCAGGTGAGAGAACTGGTCTTCTGGCAACCAGGTACGGGCCCCGAGGTGCGGCCATTGCTGTAGTTCACGGTGTAGAGGGTGGGCCCGGGCCCCTCTGGGAGGACGGATTGCCAGCCGATGCGGACGTCGGTCTGGTTGGCGCCCGTCTGGAGGTCGGTGACCGCGGGCGCAGCAGGCGCGGGCGGGGTGCCGAGAGGCTGGAACTCCGCCGACGAGCGAGGCAGGGAGTACTCGATGCGGTTGCGGGCGCGGACGGTGAAGACGTACTTCTCGTTGTTGTTCAGGCCCGGGGCGGTGTACTCGGTGACGTCGCCGGGGATCTCGGACGTCCCGCCGCCGACCCACGTCACGGAGTAGTTGAGGATCCGGGACGTGTTGGTGGAGGGCTTGTCCCAGGCGATCGTGATGGTGCCGTCGCCGCGCCTCTTCATCCGGATGTTCTGCACGCGACCGGGCGCGGTGTCGGCCTGGGCGGACCTCGACAGCCCGCTCCACTCGCTCGCGCCGACGCGGTTCACGGCCTGCACGCGGAAGGTGTAGTTGCCGGCGGCCTCGAGCTTGCGGAAGACGCACTCGTTGGTCGCGCACCGCTGGGTCGTCCCCTTGCGCTCCTCGCGCACGACGTAGTGCGTGATCGGCGCACCCCCGTCGTCGTCCGGTGGCTTCCACGACATCTTGATCGTGCCGACCTCGTCGGAGACCGGGTAGGGCCGCGGCTCACCGGGCTGGGAGGGCGTGCCGATCACCTGGAACTGGATGCGGCCGTCGGCCCGGCGCTCGGGCGGCGGGTCCGAGGAGGACACGTCGCTGACCACGACGCGGATGTCCGCCCGCACGCCGCGGGTGTCCTTGGCCGCGGTGAGGGTGAGGCGGCTGCCGTCGGCGGACGCGCGCACCCCGGGGTTGCCGATGTTCTCGACCGAGACGATGGTGGGCGAGGGATCAGCGACGCCTGCCCGGAGGTAGGGACTCATGTCGAGGGTGCGGGTCTGGCCGGCCTCCATCGTCTCCACCTTGATCGGCAGCAGCGTCGGCGGCGGCGCCTGGGCGAGGCGGAAACGCACCTCCTCGGTGTTGCTGCCGCCGGCGCGGACGGACAGGACGGCCTCCCCACCCTGGGTGGCGTCGTCCGAGGCGGTGATCGCGACGACCGATCCGGCTGCGTCGCCGACCGCGACCCCGGTCAGGTCCTGGCTCCACTCGGCGTCGTAGGTCAAGCCTGCGGCGTCGCGCGGGTCCACGGTGAAGACCTTGCAGAAGCTGGCGATGTCGAGGTCGTAGCGCTGGCCGGCGGCGATCGGCACGACGGTGTCGGGGCACTCGAGGGTGGGCTTGTCGTCACCGACCTGCACCGGGATCGAGAGCAGGACCGTCGCGCCGTCGGAGGTCGTCGAGGTGTCCTCGTTGCCACTGGCGTCTGCAGCCGAGGTGACCTCGACCAGGACCGCGCCGGGCCCGCGGAATCCCGGCGCAGAGCTCAGCGTGAAGCCGCGCTCGCCGTCGGGCCCGGCCTGCAGGGCGGCCGGCGACGCCGACCACGAGCGGCGTCCCGAGGCGAGTCGCACCTCGGCGTCACCGGGCGCCTCGACGTAGTCGGACAGCTTGCCGGTCGTGGTGTCACCAGAGTCGAGCTCGATGAGGGTGCCGTCGGGGACGTAGGGCAGGCCGTTGCCCGTCGGGGGGATGTAGACCGACGCCGCGCTCGACGCACCGTCGGCGTCCTCGACCACGAAGGGCAGGACCTTGGGCGCCGCGCCACGGTCGGCGCGCACCTCCACCCCGTCCACGACGGTCGCGCCCGTGCCGACCTCGGTGACCTCGAGCGCCTCGGCGGGGCCGTCTGGGTCGTACGCACCCTCCAGCACGTCGACCAGCACGCTGCCGCTGTCGTCGGCGCGACCGAAGGCGTCGTAGACGACAGGCGGGTTGTTGAACGACGGTGCCGTCTGCAGGGTCATCGTCGCGCGGGACTCGCTGAGCCCGTTGGTCACGCGGTAGACGACGACCACCGGCGGCGCGTCGACGGTGTCGGGCGCGCGGACGGTGACGAGGTCGGTGTCCCTGTCGTGGGACACCCCGGCCGGGGCGTCGAGGATCTCGATGTCAGCGGCGTCACCGGGCGCGACGAAGTCGTTGGCGAGCGGGTCGAAGGTCGCGGTGCGCCCGGGCTCGACGGTCAGCCGGTCCTCGACGGCCAGCGGGGGCTGCGGCTGGCCGGGCTCGACGACCGCCACCCGGGCGGTGGCGGTCGCGAACGCACCGCGGGAGTCGACGACCGAGTAGGTGAACTCGTCGGTGCCGACCGTGCGCGGGTAGGCCTGGTACTCGAGGAAGTTGCCACCGTAGGACACGATCCGGCCCAGGCGGGGGGCGGAGGTGACGCCCGTGACCGTGACCGGGTCGCCGTTGCGGTCGACCCCGACCCCGGGCACGCGGACCTTGACGGTGTCTCCCGAGACCACCCGTCCCTCGAGCGTCGGCGGCTCCGGCGGGTCGTTCGGATCGTCGGCGGGGACGACGGTCACCTCGAGCACGCCGTTGGCGCGCTTGCCCTCGAGGTTCTGCGCGACGTAGGTGATGGAGTAGGTGTCGCGCTCCTTCACCTTCTCCGGGGCGACGTAGCGCACCACGCGACCCGACACGAAGGCCGAGCCCACGTCGCCGGTGACGTCGATCGGGGCGACCACGTCGAGCCGGCCCGGGGTGTCGCTGTCGACCAGGTCGGCCAGCAGCGTCAGGCGGTCGCCGGCGGGCGACACGTCGTTGTCCAGGACCGGGGCGGCGACCGCGGCTCCCGCTCGGACGACGACCTTGTCGGCCACCGTGATCGGGGTGTTGTCCTCCGGCTCGGCGCGCTGGGTCACCACGACCTCGCCGCGTACGCCGGCGCTGGCGCCGTTGGTGATCGTGTAGGACACCGTCTGCGTCCTCGGCAGCAGGTCGGGCTGTACCGCGGAGATGCGCAGCCAGCGGCCATCCACGATGGCCACGTCGAGCTGGCCGGCCCTGTCCCCCGACGCCCGCTGGACGGTGAGCAGGCCGCCGGCGGGGTCGAGGTCGTTCGCCAGCACGTCCACGATGCCGGGCGCCTGGCCGTAGAGCGTCAGGGTGTCGGGCATCGCGATCGGGGCGGAGGCCCTCTTGGGCCGGGGCTTGACGTCGACGCGGATGGTGCCCGGGTCGAGCGGCGCGTTGCCGTAGCCCGCGTCGTACTTGAGGAAGAACGTGCCGGCACGCTCACCGGTGAAGGTGAGCTGGCCGGAGTCGAGGTCCGAGACCACCTTCGCTCCGGGCTGCTGCGGGACCTTGGCCCCCAGCACGAGCTCGGCGTCGGTGTCGGTGGGGTCCGAGCCCGGGAGGTCGTTGAGCAGCGGCCTGATCTTGATCGGCTGGCCGACCTCGCCCCGGACGACGTCGGGCTCGGCGCTCGGGGCGAACGACTTCTGGTCCGAGCGCGCCTGGACCTGGAAGCTGATCGCCTTGCGGACGGGCGCCGAGCGCCCGTCGGTGACGCCGAACTCCACCCGGACCAGCTGCTGCTGGCCCGCGGCGTCGCCCGTGGGGGCGGTGAAGCGGATCCGGCCGTCGGCGGTCGTACGCGCCCGGGCGCCGGACTCCTCGCCGCCGACCGCCTGCGCCGAGTCGAGCAGCAGGGTGTCGCCGTCACGGTCGTCGCGCCAGTCCGACAGCACGGGGACCGACAGCGAGCCGCCGTGCGGCACCTTGTAGGTGGGCTTCTCGTAGCCCTCCCGCAGGCCGGGCGACTCGTTCTGCCCGTCGGCGCGGACCTCGATGTCGACGGCCGCCTGGGCGGACACGCCGTTGCGGCCGTCGTCGATGTAGTAGTCGAAGGTCGCCGGACGGGCGTCGTCGGGCATCTGCAGCACCAGGGTCTGACCGTCGGGGCTGATCTCCACGCGGGCACCGCCGGAGGGCTGGTCCACGTCGACGATGCTCAGCAGCCTCCCCTCGGGGGCGGAGTCGTTGTCGAGCGGGTGCAGCACGGTGGTGCGTCCGGCGCGGACGCCGTAGGAGTCGGGCTTCGCGCGGGGCGGTCGCCGGTCCGCGTCGCTCTGGTTCTCGTTCTCGTCGTCCTCGTCGTCCTTCTTCTTCTTCGACGTGAACGCGTCCCAGTTGTCGATCCGGACCGGCTTCTCGTCCTGCACGTCCCACACGGTGCCGCTGTTGGCGTCGTTGAGCACGATCTCGCCCCGGTTGACCCGGAAGGCGAGGCTCGTGGCGTTGCCGGTGAGAGCCTTCTCGTTGACCTCCTGCGACCCGCACTGGACCGCCACGGCCCCCAGGCCGCCCGACCATGCGCCGAAGACGCAGGCGCCGAGCCGCACCGGCTCTGCAGGGTTGCCCGAGCTGTCGGAGACGTAGGTGGTCTCCCCGGACTCGAGGTCGACGCTCAGCAGCCCGTCAGGGGCACCGACCAGCACCGCGTCGTAGGCCGGGCCGGACTGCTGCAGCACGCTGTCGGGCGGGACCGACACCGTCGCACCACCGACGACCGAGAGGACCCCGGCCTCGGCGTCGAGGGTGACGACCCGGTCGCCGACCGTGGTGACCTCCGAGACGCGACCCGCGTCGCCGGGGAGGTCCTCGACGACGGGCTTGCGGAACGCCGTGCTCCGGGGCGCGAGCGTGGTGACGGTGCGCTCCTCGGTCGACGTGACCACGACCGTGCCGTCGAGTCCGACGGCGAGGGCCGCACCCTCGCCCGTCTCGGCGAGCGGGTCGGCCTGCCGGTCGACGACGCTCATCAGGGGCTTGCCGACCTGGTTGTCGTAGCGCACGGCCCAGACCTCACCGGTCTGCGCGTCGGCCGTGGCGAGCGTCCCCCCGGCCATCCGGACGTCGCCGTTGACCGGGACCGCGGCCGCGCCGCCGTCCTGGGCCTCGAGGCGGCTGGTCTCGATGGACTGGCCGCGGGCGGCGTTGCGGTCGAGCGTGACGACCGCGGCACCGTCCTGCACCACGTCGAGCCGCGCCTTGCCGTCCTGGCCCGGCACGACGCCGTCGAGCTGGTTGATCGGCTTGTTGAGCCGTCCGGACCATCCGAGCTTGCCGTTGACCACCCAGATGCCGCCGTCGTTGAGCTCGGCCTCGTGCTTCTTGTAGCCCTCGGCGGACAGCGCGTAGGCCAGGACCGCTCCCGACGCGACGGCCAGGGCGACGCCGGAGGCGATGCCCACCCTGTGACGACGCAGAGCAGTCGCACGTGCCACGCCAGTCCCCCTTGGCCCCACGGATGACCCGCGCCCACCGCGGTCACCCAGAGGAGGGTAAGTATGTCGTGGAGGTTCCGACAAGTTTCCGACCAATCCTGATCATGTGCGCGGGACCGGGGCGATGGGTGATGATGGAGCGGTGGGCGTGTACGAGGGGAGCCGACGTTGATCGTGGAAGCGCGGTACGCCAGGGGGGCTGGCGTGCTCGTCGGGAGCGGCGCGCACTGGGTGCTGCTCACCGACCCGGGCGACGAGCACGTCGTGCAGGAGATCTGGGACGTGCTGGCGATGCCGGCCACGTCCGGTGCCGGCGTCCTCGAGCGCGTCACGGCGATCGTGGAGAAGGCGTTCGAGGGTGACCCGCCCGCACTGGCGGCCGTCGACTTCACCGCGGGCGCGTCCTCGACGCTCTCGCGCGGCTCCGGGCACGTACGCCTCGCCGGGCCGTCGCGGGTCCTGAGCCTCGACGGGGGTGCGGACCCGGCGGAGCTGCCGGTGACCCGACGCCTCCTCGGCGGGGTCGTGGCGGCCGACCGGGTGGACCTGACCCCGATCTCGGCGCGCACCGCCCCCTCCCCAGCGGCCCACGTCCGCGAGGCGTCGGCGCCGCCCGCGTCCGCCGCGCTCATCGACGGCATCCCGGATGCGATCCTGGCCGCCAAGGGACCGGAAGGCCCTCCCCCGCGCACGCGCGTGCGCCAGCGGGTCGAGGACACCGGCTCGCTGATGGACACCTCCGAGCCCGACCCGCTCGTGGTCCAGCGGATCGAGGAGGGGGCGCACACCACCATCCGCCCGGCGTCCGACCCGCACGGCGCTCCCGAGCCCGACGACCACGACGGCGCCACGACAATGCGCCCCGCGCACCTCGCGCACGGCACGGTGCCCACGGTGCTCGCCGTCAGCTGCCCGCTCGGGCACCTGACCCCGCCGATCGCACCGCAGTGCCGGGTCTGCCACCAGCGCGTCGCGCCGCAGGAGCCGCGGCGCGTCGACCGGCCCGCGCTGGGCGGGCTGCGGCTCCCCACCGGCGAGGTCGTGCCGCTGGACCGCGGTGTCGTGCTCGGTCGCAAGCCGGCCCCGGCCGCGGGCAGCAGCGACTGGCCGCACCTGGTGCACCTGCCCTCGGACCACTCGTTCGTCTCGCGCCGGCACCTCCAGATCGACCTCGACGGCTGGGACGTCGTCGCCCGCGACCTCGACAGCCGGGGTGGCACCACCATCGCCCCGCCCGGTCGCGACGCCGAGCGGATGCGACCCGGGGATGCGTACGTCCTCGAGCCGGGCACCGTCCTCGACATGGCCCACGTCTACGCGGTCCGCTTCGAGACGGGGGCGGTCGCCCGGTGAGCGCACCGATCATCCCCGGGTTCGCCTTCGTCGAGCACCTGGGCAGCGGCGGCTTCGCCGACGTCTTCCTCTACGAGCAGCAGTGGCCCCGCCAACGCGTGGCGGTCAAGGTCGTACGCCCCGACGTGCCACTGACCGACCGCGAGAAGTACCTGTTCACCGCCGAGGCCAACGCGATGGCGCGGCTCGCCGACCACCCCTACATCGTGTCGGTGATCACCGCCGGCGTGACCGCCGAGGGCGGGCGGCCGTTCCTCGTCATGCGCTACTGCCCGCCGCCGGACCTCGGCGTGCGCGTGCGCTCCAACCCGATGGCGCCCGTCGATGCGGTCTCGACCGGCATCAAGCTGGCGAGCGCCATCGAGACGGCGCACCGCTCGGGCATCCTGCACCGCGACATCAAGCCCAGCAACGTGCTGGTCACCAGCTACCACGAGCCCGCCCTGACCGACTTCGGCATCGCCGGGCACATGGCCGACGTCGACGGCGACAACGACGTCCGCATCTCCTACCCCTGGTCACCCCCGGAGCTGCTCGACGGGCGCTCCAACGGCTCGGTGGCCTCCGACGTCTACTCGCTGGGCGCCACGATCTGGCACCTGCTGGTGGGCCGGTCGCCGTTCTCGATCCCGTCGGGCGACAACTCGACGCGGGCGCTGAGCGCACGCATCCTGCACGCGACGCCGCCCGCCACCCAGCGACCCGACGTCCCGCCGGCGCTCGACCGGCTGCTCCAGCAGTGCCTGGCCAAGCGGCCCGAGCACCGCCCGGCGAGCGCGCTCGAGCTCGCCCGCGCCCTCCAGCGCATCGAGTCCGCGGCCGGCTGGGCGCGAACGGCGGTGGCTGTCGAGGGTGACCGCCCCGACGCGTCGGTGACGGCGCCGGAGATCCCCGAGGCACCCGAGGACGCCACCGCGATGAAGCCGGTGACGGTGATCTCGGCGAGCGGTCCCCGCCGCATCGCGGCCCAGGACGTGGTGCCGGTGGTCGACCCCGATGCCGAGGAGCCCGCCGCCAGGTCGGGACTCATCTGGGCCGGGGTGGGCGTCGCCGTCCTGGCGCTGCTCGTCGGCTTCCTGGTGCTCGGGGGGGACGACCGCGAGGAGGACCCCGGCGTCGTCGTGCCCACGGAGTCGCAGACGCCGGACCCGGTGATCCCCGACGTGCTGACCGAGGCGGTGGCGCTCACCGGCAGCCGCACCCCGCGCGGGGTGCTCTTCGAATGGCGACCGCCGGTCGCGCCCGAGCCGGGCGACTCCTTCAGCTGGCATCGCGACGACACCGACGAGTACGGCAGCACCGAGCGCCGGCGCCTGCTCGTGCGCACCGACGAGCCCGTCTGCCTCGACGTGCGGATGACCCGCGGGTCGGACAGCTCGCCCCGCGCCAGCCAGTGCGTGTCCTGACCTCCCCGTGACGGGGAGGTCAGGACCGGGGCTCAGTCGTCCTGGAAGTCGCGGCGGGGGCCCGACCGCGCGTCCTGCTCCTGGGCGGACATGCGGCTCGAGGCCCACAGCGACAGCACGGCCGTGATGGCCAGCGTGGCGACGATGACGACCAGCGAGAGCCAGATCGGGATCTCGAGCCACGCGTAGTCGAGGTGCTCGCCGCCGTTGATGAAGGGCAGCTCGTTCTCGTGGAGCGCGTGGAAGAAGAGCTTCACGCCGATGAAGGCGAGCAGGAACGCCAGGCCGTAGGAGAGGTAGATCAGGCGCTGGAGCAGGCCGCCGATGAGGAAGTAGAGCTGGCGCAGGCCCATCAGTGCGAAGATGTTGGCCGTGAGCACCAGGTAGGGCTCCTTGGTGATGCCGAAGATCGCGGGGATCGAGTCCAGCGCGAACAGCAGGTCGGTGGTGCCCAGCGTGAGGATCACGATGAACATCGGCGTGATCATCTTCTTGGCGCCCTCGCCGGTGATGAAGAGCTGCTTGCCGTGCCACTCCGAGGTCGCCGGGAATCGACGCTCGACGAAGGCGACGAGCTTGTTCTCCTCGAACTCGTCCTCGTCCTCGTCCTCCGCGCCCTCCTTGGCGAGCTTGACCGCCGTGTAGACCAGGAACAGGCCGAAGATGTAGAAGATCCAGCTGAAGTTGCTGATCGCAGCGGCACCGACCGCGATGAAGATCGCGCGCATGACCAGCGCCATCACGATGCCGATCATCAGCGCGTACTGCTGGAGCTCACGCGGCACCGCGAACTTCGCCATGATGATGATGAAGATGAACAGGTTGTCGATCGAGAGCGAGTACTCGACCAGCCAGCCCGAGAAGAACTCCAGCGCCGGCGTGCCGCCCGAGGTGAACCAGACGCCGAGGCCGAACACCACGGCCATGCCGACGTAGATCGAGAGGTAGGTCGCGCACTCCTTCATGCTCGGCTCGTGCGGCCGGCGGCCGACGACGGCCAGGTCGAAGGTGAAGATCGCGATGGTCACCACGGCGGTGGCGATCCAGACCCAGGTGGGGACGTCCACGCTGTTGCTCCTAGCAATGAGGCGAGTTTCGGTGCCCGCGCGCGGCGCACGGGCGCCGGAGGTCTCTTCCGCCCGCCGGGCTGCGGCGAACCAGTGGCACCGGGCCCCGCTCGCGCGGACGCCGTACTGACGACACCACTGCCGGGGAATACTCCCCTCCAACCGCGCCAGTCTGTCACGCAGCGTCGGGAGCGGGCGAAACGGGCGTCAGCGTCCGCCGAATGGGACGCCGAGCTCCGCCAGTCGTGCCTCGCCGCCGTCGACGGCTGTCAGGACCCACGCGCCCCGGTCGGTCAGGGTGAAGGTGTGCTCGAAGTGGGCCGCGAACGACCCGTCGACCGTCGCCACGGTCCACTCGTCCTCGAGCAGGTCGGTGTGCTTGCTGCCGAGGGTGACCATCGGCTCCACCGCGAGGGCGAGGCCCTCCACGAGCGCGGGGCCGCGGCCGCGACGACCGACGTTGGGCACGTTGGGCGGCATGTGCATCTCGGTGCCGATGCCGTGACCGGTGTAGTCCTCCAGGATGCCGTAGCGGCCCTGGCCGCGGACGTACGTCTCGACCGCGTGGCTGATGTCGCCCACCTTGCCACCGAGGCGGGCGGCGGCCATGCCGCGCCACAGCGACTCCTCGGTGACGCGCAGCAGCTCGGTCACGTCGTCGCGGACCTCGCCGACCGGGACGGTGATCGCCGCGTCACCGTGCCAGCCCGCGACGATCGCGCCGCAGTCGATCGAGATGACGTCGCCCTCGGCCAGCGTGCGCGGGCCGGGGATGCCGTGGACCACCTCGTCGTTGACCGAGGCGCAGATCGTCGCCGGGAACGGCGGGTGGCTGTAGCCCTTGAACGACGGGATGCCGCCGTGGTCGCGGATGTTGGTCTCGGCGAGCGTGTCGAGCTCGAGCGTCGTCACGCCGGGACGTACGGCGTCGCGCAGCAGCTCGAGCGTCTCCCCCACGAGCCGTCCGGCGACCCGCATCAGGTCGATCTGCTCGCGGGTCTTGATCTCGATGCCCCGGTCGCGGAAGCCCACCGGTTCGCTCAGCTCTGCGGGATCTCGTCGAGGGCGGCGAAGATGCGGGACGTCACGTCGTCGACCTCGCCCATCCCGTCGACCTCGACGAGGATGCCGCGCTCGCGGTAGACCTCGATCAGCGGCTCGGTCTGCTCGAGGTAGACCTCCTGGCGGCGGCGGATGACGTCCTCGGTGTCGTCGGCACGGCCGTCGGTCACCGCACGCTGCAGCAGGCGCTGGACCAGCTCCTCGGAGTCGACCGTCAGGACCACCACGGCGTCGAGCCGGTGACCGGTGAACTCGATCATCCCGTCGAGCTCGGTGACCTGGGCCAGGGTGCGGGGGTAGCCGTCGAGCAGGAAGCCCGGGGCGGCGTCGTCCTCGTCGATCCGGTTGCGGACCATCCGGTTGGTGACCTCGTCCGGGACGTACTCACCGGCATCCATGTAGCGCTTGGCCTCGACGCCCAGCGGCGTGCCCTGCGAGACGTTGGCGCGGAAGATGTCGCCGGTGGAGATCGCCGGGATGCCGAAGTGGTCGGCCACGAAGCGGGCCTGGGTGCCCTTGCCCGCACCGGGCGGGCCCATGAGGATCAGTCTCATCTACTTCAGGAATCCTTCGTAGTTGCGCTGCTGGAGCTGGCTCTCGATCTGCTTCACGGTGTCGAGTGCCACGCCGACCATGATGAGGATGGACGTGCCGCCGAACGGGAAGTTCTGGTTGGCCTGGATCGCCGCGAAGGCGATCAGCGGGACCAGCGAGATCAGGCCGAGGTAGAGCGCTCCAGGGAACGTGATGCGGGACAGGACGTAGGACAGGTAGTCCTCGGTCGGCTTGCCCGCCCGGATCCCGGGGATGAAGCCGCCGTACTTCTTCATGTTGTCCGCCACCTCGACAGGGTTGAAGGTGATCGAGACGTAGAAGTACGTGAAGAAGATGATGAGGGCGAAGTAGGTCGCCATGTAGAGCGGGTGGTCGCCACCGACGAGGTAGGTGCCGATGAAGTCCAGCACCGGGTTCTGGCTCTCCGGGTTGAACTGCACCGCCATCGCCGGCAGGTAGAGCAGCGACGAGGCGAAGATGACCGGGATGATGCCGGCCTGGTTGACCTTCAACGGGATGTAGGTCGAGTTGCCGCCGAACATCTTGCGCCCGACCATGCGACGCGCGTACTGCACGGGGATTCGGCGCTGCGCCTGCTCGATGAAGATGACGCCCGCGACGAGGATGAGGCCGACGACCATGACGATGGAGAAGGTCAGCCAGCCCTGCGAGGTCTGGACGCTCCACAGCGAGGCCGGGAAGGTCGCGACGACCTGCGTGAAGATGAGGATCGACATGCCGTTGCCGATGCCGCGGTCGGTGATCAGCTCGCCGAGCCACATGATCACGGCGGTGCCGGCGGTCATGGTCACGACCATGACGAGGAACGTCGTGGTGCCGTTGTCGTGCAGCAGGTCACGGGTGCAGCCCTGCAGCAGCGCGCCGTTGCGCGCGAGGGCGACGATGCCGGTGGCCTGCAGGACGGCCAGCCCGAGGGTGAGGTAGCGGGTGTACTGGGTGATCTTCGTCTGCCCGGCCTGGCCCTCCTTCTTCAGCGCCTCGAGCCGCGGGATCACCACGACGAGCAGCTGCAGGATGATGGAGGCCGTGATGTACGGCATGATCCCCAGCGCGAAGATGGTGAGCTGCAGCAGCGCACCACCCGAGAAGAGGTTGATCAGGCTGTAGAGCCCGCCCTCCTCCAGCTGATCGATGCAGGCCTGAACGTTCGCGACGTTCACACCGGGGGTGGGCACCTGGGAGCCCAGCCGGAAGATCGTGATGATCAGCAGGACGAAGAGCAGCTTGCGCCGCAGGTCCGGGGTCCGGAAAGCGTTGGCGAACGCGCCTAGCACTGGTTCCTCTTTCGTATGGGTGCCCGGCCAGGATCGGCGGGCTGACGAGAAACCCTCACCGTCGTACGGCGGAGGGCCCGGGGAAGCCTAACAGTCGGGTTTCGACCCGCTTCACCTGACGATCAGGGAGACAACGACGAAGGCCCGGCCGACAGTTCCCACTGTGCGGCCAGGCCTTCACCGGATGTGCGAGACCGAGGCCTCAGGCCACGGTCACGGAGCCACCGGCGGCCTCGATCTTCTCCTTGGCGGAGGACGAGAACGCGTTGGCGCTGACCTGGACGGCGACGGAGATGTCGCCCTGGCCCAGGACCTTGACGGGCTGGTTCTTGCGGACCGCGCCCTTGGCCACCAGGTCGGCGACCGTCACGGTGCCGCCCTCGGGGAAGAGCTCCCCGAGGCGGTCGAGGTTGACGACCTGGAACTCCACGCGGAAGGGGTTCTTGAAGCCCTTCAGCTTGGGCAGGCGCATGTGGATCGGCATCTGGCCACCCTCGAAGGCAACCGGAACCTGGTAGCGCGCCTTGGTGCCCTTGGTACCGCGGCCGGCCGTCTTGCCCTTGGAGCCCTCACCGCGACCCACGCGGGTCTTGGCGGTCTTGGCGCCCGGAGCGGGACGCAAGTGGTGCAGCTTGAGCGTCATGTCACTCCACCTCCTCGAACGTCACCAGGTGACGGACGGTGTTGATCATGCCCCGGATCTCCGGGCGGTCTTCCTTCACGACGACGTCGCCGATCCGCTTGAGACCGAGCGAGCGAAGCGTCTCGCGCTGGTTGGCCTTGAGTCCGACCAGTCCACGCTTCTGCTGGACCTTGAGCTGTGCCATCAGGCCTGCACCCCCGCGGTCTCGTTCTCGGCCTCGGCGCGCGCCTTGAGCAGCGCGGCCGGGGTGACGTCCTCGACGCGCATGCCGCGGCGGGAGGCCACGGCCTCGGGCTCCTCCAGCATCCGCAGCGCCTCGACGGTCGCGTGCACGATGTTGATCTGGTTGGACGAGCCGAGCGACTTGCTCAGCACGTCGTGGATGCCGGCGCACTCGAGCACCGCGCGCACCGGACCACCGGCGATCACACCGGTACCGGGGGCGGCGGGACGCAGCAGGACGACGCCTGCGGCCTTCTCGCCCTGCACCGGGTGCGGGATGGTGCCCTGGATGCGGGGGACCTTGAAGAAGTGCTTCTTGGCCTCCTCGACACCCTTGGCGATCGCCGCGGGAACTTCCTTCGCCTTGCCGTAGCCGACGCCGACCAGACCTTCACCGTCGCCGACGATCACGAGGGCGGTGAAGCTGAAGCGACGACCACCCTTCACGACCTTGGCGACTCGGTTGATCGCCACGACGCGCTCGATGTAGGCGGTCTTGTCAGCCTGGTTGCGACCGTTGTCGCGTCCGCGACGGTCACCAGACTGGCGCTCGCCACCGCGCTGTCCGCGCTGGGCTCCGCTCATGAGACTTGCTCCTTCAGTGTCGTTCGGCGCGAGCTTGTCGACTGCGTCGCCGCGCTGCCGCGCTGAATCATGGTTTGTCGTGCGATCAGAACTGGAGGCCGCCCTCACGGGCGGCGTCAGCCAGGGCCGCGATGCGACCGTGGTACTTGTTGCCCGCACGGTCGAAGACGACGTCCTCGATACCGGCAGCCTTGGCGCGGGAGGCCACGAGCTCGCCGACCTTCTTGGCCTTGGCGGTCTTGTCGCCGTCGGTGCCGCGCACGTCCGCCTCCATCGTGGAGGCGTACGCCAGCGTGGCGCCCTTCAGGTCGTCGACGACCTGCACCGAGAGGTGCTTGGCCGACTTGGTGACGACCAGGCGCGGCCGCTCGGCGGTGCCGTTGATGCGCTTGCGACCACGCGCCTGACGGCGCAGGCGGGCACGGACACGGTTCGCCGTGTGCTTGTTGTTGCTCAGGGAGATCGCCATGTCACTTACCGGCCTTTCCGACCTTGCGGCGGATGTGCTCGCCGGCGTAGCGCACGCCCTTGCCCTTGTAGGGCTCGGGCTTGCGGAGCTTGCGGATGTTGGCCGCGACCTCGCCGACGAGCTGCTTGTCGATGCCGACGACACCGAGCTTGGTCGGGCCCTCGACGGTGAAGGTGATGCCCTCGGGGGCGTCGAAGATGATCGGGTGCGAGTAGCCGAGCTGGAACTCCAGCTGCGTCGGGCCCTTGGGCAGCACGCGGTAGCCCACGCCGACGATCTCGAGCTTCTTCTCGTAGCCCTCGGTGACACCCACCACCATGTTGTTGATGAGCGTGCGGGTCAGGCCGTGGAGCGAGCGGCTGTTGCGCTCGTCGTCGGGACGCTTGACCTCGAGGATGCCGTCCTCGCCCTTGGCGACCGTGATCGGGGACGCGATGGTGTGCGACAGGGTGCCCTTGGGGCCCTTGACGGTCACCAGCGAGTCGTCGATCGCGACGTCGACACCGGACGGGACCGCGATGGGGAGCTTGCCAATGCGCGACATGCTTCTCTCTCTTCCTGGTCTCAGTTGGTCCGGGTCACCAGACGTAGGCGAGGACTTCGCCGCCCACGCCCTTCTGGTTCGCCTGGCGGTCGGTCAGCAGGCCCTGCGACGTCGAGATGATCGCGACACCGAGGCCACCGAGGACCTTGGGCAGGTTCGTGCTCTTGGCGTAGACGCGCAGGCCGGGCTTGCTGATGCGGCGCACGCCCGCGATGGAGCGCTCCCGGTTGCGGCCGTACTTGAGCGTCACGGTGAGCGTCTTGCCGACGGCGGGCTCGCCCTCGGCGCTGACGTTGTCGGCGACGTCGTAGGAGGTGATGTAACCCTCCTGCTTGAGGATCTCCGCGAGGCCGGCCTTCATCTTGCTGTAGGGCATCGACACCACGTCGTGGTACGCCTGGTTGGCGTTGCGCAGACGCGTGAGCATGTCTGCGATCGGGTCAGTCATCGTCATGATGTGGTTCTTTCTCGTCGTGGTTTCCACCAGGCTCGGGGCCCGGGGACCTTCAACGTGTGTGAGGGAATTACCAGGAGGACTTGGTGACGCCGGGGAGCTCGCCGCGGTGGGCCATCTCCCGCAGGCAGATGCGGCACAGGCCGAACTTGCGGTAGACGGCCTTCGGACGACCGCAGCGCTGGCAGCGGGTGTAGCCGCGGACCGCGAACTTCGGCTTGCGAGCCGCCTTGACCTTGAGAGCAGTCTTCGCCATGTCAGTTCTCCTTGAACGGGAAGCCGAGCTGCTTGAGCAGCGCCCGACCCTCGTCGTCGTTGGTGGCGGTGGTCACGATGGTGATGTCCATGCCGCGCGACCGGTCGATCTTGTCCTGGTTGATCTCGTGGAACATGACCTGCTCGGTGAGACCGAAGGTGTAGTTGCCACGCCCGTCGAACTGCTTGGGCGAGAGGCCGCGGAAGTCGCGGATGCGGGGCAGGGCCAGGGACAGCAGGCGGTCCAGGAACTCCCACATGCGGTCGCCGCGCAGCGTGACGTGCGCACCGATCGGCATGCCCTCGCGGAGCTTGAACTGCGCGATGGACTTGCGGGCCTTGGTCACGGCCGGCTTCTGACCGGTGATCGCGGTGAGGTCGCGGATCGCGCCCTCGATCAGCTTGGAGTCGCGAGCTGCCTCGCCGACGCCCATGTTGACGACGATCTTGGTCAGGCCGGGGACCTGCATGATGTTGGCGATGTCGAACTCGGAGCGCAGCGCGGGGACGATCTCCTCGCGGTAGCGCGTCTTGAGCCGCGGAATCTCAGTGGTCTGGGTCTCGGCCATCTCAGATCTCCTTGCCGGTCTTGCGGGACACGCGGACCGACCGGGTGGCGCTGTAGGTCGAGCCGTCGGGACGGCGCTTGGTGACCTCGTCGCGGCGGAAGCCGACGCGGGTCACGCCGTCACCCTCGACGAGCATCACGTTGGAGACGTGGATGGGCGCCTCGCGGGTGATGATGCCGCCGGTGGTGTTGGTCTGCTGCACGGACTTGGTGTGGCGCTTGACGAGGTTGACACCCTCGACGATCACACGCTCCTCCTCGCGGAGGACCGAGATGACCTTGCCCTGGGCACCCTTGTCCTTGCCGGCGATCACCTTGACGGTGTCGCCCTTCTTGATGTTCATGTGCTTACCCATCTCTCACAACACCTCCGGGGCGAGCGAGATGATCTTCATGAAGCGCTTCTCGCGCAGCTCACGGCCGACGGGGCCGAAGATGCGCGTGCCGCGCGGCTCGCCGTCGTTCTTGAGGATGACGGCGGCGTTCTCGTCGAAACGGATGTAGGAACCGTCGGCGCGGCGACGCTCCTTGACGGTGCGTACGACCACGGCCTTGACGACGTCGCCCTTCTTGACGTTGCCACCGGGGATCGCGTCCTTGACGGTGGCGACGATGACGTCACCGATGCCGGCGTAGCGACGCCCAGAGCCACCGAGAACACGGATGCAGAGGATCTCCTTCGCACCGGTGTTGTCGGCGACCTTGAGTCGCGACTCCTGCTGGATCATTGATTTCTCCTGGTTGTCGAGCTGGTTCTCGCTCCCTCAGCGGGGGGCGAGCCTGGCCGAACTGATGTGTGGAAATGTGGAGCTCGAGGCCGGGGGCCTCAGGTCACTTGGCCTTCAACCTCGCTGCGCTCGGTGAAAGACTCGATCGCTCGGGCAGCACGAGCAAGCTCGGCTGCCCCCCGCTCACTTCGCCTTCTCGAGGACCTCGACGAGGCGCCAGCGCTTGGTGGCGGACAGCGGACGGGTCTCCATGATGAGGACCCGGTCGCCGATGCCGCACTGGTTGGTCTCGTCGTGGGCCTTCAGGCGCGACGTCTTGCGCATGACCTTGCCGTAGAGGGCGTGCTTCACGCGGTCCTCGACGGCGACGACGATGGTCTTGTCCATCTTGTCGCTCACGACGAGGCCCTCGCGGACCTTGCGCTGGTTGCGCTCGCCGGACGTCCGGGTCGCAGTGTTCTCGCTCATGCCTTCGCCTCTTCGTTGGTGCCCGGGGTGGTGCGGATCCCGAGCTCGCGCTCGCGGACCACGGTGTAGATGCGGGCGATGTCCTTCTTGACCACGCGGAGCCGGCCGTTGCTCTCCAGCTGGCCGGTGGCCGCCTGGAAGCGGAGGTTGAACAGCTCCTCCTTGGCCTCGCGGAGCTTCGCCTCGAGCTCGGTGGCGTCGAGCTCGTCGAGCTCGTGGGCGTTCAGCTTGGTAGCCATCAGAATTCACCGGCCTCACGGGAGATGAACCGGCACTTCATCGGGAGCTTGTGCATCGCGCGGCGCATGGCCTCACGAGCAGTCACCTCGTCGACGCCGGAGAGTTCGAACATGACGCGGCCGGGCTTGACGTTGGCCACCCACCACTCGGGGGAGCCCTTGCCGGAACCCATGCGGGTCTCGGCGGGCTTCTTGGTCAGCGGACGGTCCGGGTAGATGTTGATCCAGACCTTTCCGCCACGCTTGATGTGACGGGTCATGGCGATACGGGCCGACTCGATCTGTCGGTTGGTCACGTAGTGACCCTCGACCGCCTGGATGCCGAAGTCACCGAAGGCCAGCGACGTGCCGCCCTTGGCGACGCCACGACGCTTGGGGTGGTGCTGCTTGCGGTGCTTGACGCGACGGGGCATCAACATGAGGTCAGGCCTCCTGTCCGGTGCTCGGTGCAGCCTCGGCGGCCGGGGCAGCCGACTCGGCGGCCTCGGTGCGAGGTGCGCGGTCGCCACGCGAGCCACGGCTCGGGCGGTCGCCGCCACGGGTGTTGGGACGGCCGCTGCGGCCGGGGGCACCGGCGCGGGCGGCCTGCTGGGCCTGGCGCTCGGCACGCGTGCCGGCGACCTCGCCCTTGTAGATCCAGACCTTCACGCCGATGCGGCCGAAGGTGGTCTTGGCCTCGTAGAAGCCGTAGTCGATGTCCGCGCGGAGGGTGTGCAGGGGCACGCGGCCCTCGCGGTAGAACTCCGTGCGCGACATCTCGGCGCCGTTGAGACGACCCGAGCACTGGATCCGGATGCCCTTGGCACCGGAGCGCATCGAGGTCTGCATCGCCTTGCGCATGGCACGACGGAACTGCACGCGGCCCGCGAGCTGCTCGGCGACACCCTGGGCGACCAGCTGCGCGTCGACCTCGGGCTGCTTCACCTCGAGGATGTTGAGCTGGACCTGCTTGCCGGTGAGCTTCTCGAGCTCGCCGCGGATGCGGTCCGCCTCGGCGCCACGGCGACCGATGACGATGCCGGGACGCGCCGTGTGGATGTCCACGCGGACGCGGTCGCGGGTGCGCTCGATCTCGACCTTGGAGATGCCGGCCCGCTCCATGCCCTTGGAGAGCAGCTTGCGGATGGCGACGTCCTCACCGACGTACGACTTGTAGAGCTTGTCGGCGTACCAACGGCTCTTGTGGTCGGTGGAGATGCCCAGGCGGAACCCGTTCGGGTTGATCTTCTGGCCCATCAGGCACCCTTTCCGTTCTTGGAGGCGCGGGCCTTCTTGCCCGGCGCGGTGAGCGCGTCGGCCGGCTGCACCGCGAGGGTGATGTGGCTGGTGCGCTTGTTGATACGGGTGGCACGGCCCTGGGCACGCGGACGCCAACGCTTCATCGTCGGGCCCTCGTCGACCATCGCGACGGAGAGAACCAGGTCGGCCCGGTTGAGGCCCTCGGTGGTCTCGGCGTTGGCGACGGCGCTCTCCAGCACCTTGTAGACGGTCTCGGAGGCGGCCTGCGGCGCGAACTGCAGCAGGGTGAGAGCCTCGTCGACCTGGAGGCCGCGGACCATGTCGACGACACGGCGGGCCTTCATCGGGGTGATCCGCACGTAGCGTGCGCTGGCGAACGCGCCCGGCTGGTCGCCGAGCAGCGACTCGCGGCGCGCACTGGTGCGGCTGCGCTCGGTGGTGCTCATCGACGGCGTCCCTTCCGGTCTTCCTTGACGTGCCCGCGGTAGGTGCGGGTGGGGGCGAACTCCCCGAGCTTGTGGCCGACCATGGAGTCGGTCACGAAGACGGGGACGTGCTTGCGACCGTCGTGCACGGCGATGGTGTGACCGATCATGTCGGGCACGATCATCGACCGGCGCGACCAGGTCTTGATGACGTTGTGGGTGCCCTTCTCGTTCTCGGCGTCCACCTTCTTCTGAAGGTGGTCGTCGATGAAGGGGCCCTTCTTCAGGCTGCGAGGCATGTCGGTTACTTCCTACCCTTGCCGGACTTGCGACGACGGATGATCTGGGAGTCGCTGGCCTTGCGCTTGCGCGTACGGCCCTCGGGCTTGCCCCAGGGGGAGACGGGGTGGCGACCACCGGACGTCTTGCCCTCACCACCACCGTGCGGGTGGTCCACCGGGTTCATGACGACACCGCGGACGGTCGGGCGCACGCCCTTCCACCGCATGCGGCCGGCCTTACCCCAGTTGATGTTGGACTGCTCGGCGTTGCCGACCTCGCCGATCGTCGCGCGGCAGCGCACGTCGACGAAGCGCATCTCGCCCGAGGGCATGCGCAGCGTGGCGCGGCTGCCCTCGCGGGCGACCAGCTGGGCGGAGTTGCCGGCCGAGCGGGCGATCTTCGCGCCGCCGCCCGGACGCAGCTCCACGCAGTGGATGGTCGTACCGACCGGGATGTTGCGCAGCGGCAGGTTGTTGCCGGGCTTGATGTCGGCGTTGGGGCCGGACTCGACCGGGGTGCCCTGCGTCAGGCCCTTCGGCGCCACGATGTAGCGCTTCTCGCCGTCGGCGTAGTGCAGCAGCGCGATGCGCGCGGTGCGGTTGGGGTCGTACTCGATGTGAGCGACCTTCGCCGGGACGCCGTCCTTGTCGTAGCGACGGAAGTCGATGACGCGGTAGGCGCGCTTGTGGCCGCCACCCTTGTGCCGGGTGGTGATGCGGCCCTGGTTGTTGCGGCCACCGTTCTTCGGCAGCGGACGCGTCAGCGACTTCTCGGGCGTGGACCGGGTGATCTCGACGAAGTCGGCCACCGACGAGCCACGACGGCCCGGGGTGGTCGGCTTGTACTTGCGGATAGCCATATCAGTTCCTAGTCAGGAGCCCGGTCAGGAGACCGGACCTCCGAAGATGTCGATGCGGTGGCCCTCGGCGAGGCTGACGATCGCGCGCTTGGTGTTGGGACGCTTGCCCAGCCCGTAGCGGGTGCGACGCGTCTTGCCCTGGCGGTTGATCGTGTTGACCGAGGTGACCTTGACGCCGAAGACCTTCTCGACCGCGATCTTGATCTCGGTCTTGTTGGCGTCCGGGTGGACGATGAAGGTGTACTTGTTGGCGTCGAGCAGGCCGTAGCTCTTCTCCGACACGACCGGCGCGATCAGCACGTCGCGGTGGTCCTTGTGCAGGGTGCTCACTTGTCGCTCTCCTTCGCGTCGGCGCGGGTCAGGCCAGCGGTCTCGGCGTCCTCGGCGGACTTGAACCAGAAGTCGCCGCCGGAGACGTCGTAGCCGGCGTCACCCTCGACGAGGTAGGTGCCGGACTCCAGGCCCTGGACCTCGTAGCCCTTGGGGTTCTTGCCGCTCTTGAGCGGGGCCTTCGCGCCAGCCGGCAGGACCGGCTCGTCGTCGGCCTGCTCGGTGGCGGCGGGCTTCTCGGTCGTGGCCGCGGCGGGCTTGTCGGCCTTGGCGGCCGAGGCGCCACCCACGAACACGTCGTAGGAGCCCTGCGTGAACACGATGTCGTCGGCGTTCAGCACGTCGTAGGTGTTGAGCTGGTCGACGGCGACGATGTGGACCTCGGGCGCGTTGCGCAGCGAGAGCCAGGTGATCGCGTCGGAGCGCTCGAGCACCACGAGGTAGCCCACGCGGTCGGTCAGCGAGGTCAGCGCGGCGAGGGCCGACTTGGTGGAGGGCTTGTCACCCGACACCAGCGAGTCGACCACGTGGATGCGACCGTTGCGGGCCCGGTCGGAGAGGGCACCGCGCAGGGCGGCGGCCTTCATCTTCTTGGGGGTGCGCTGGTCGTAGCTGCGCGGCTGCGGGCCGTGGACGATGCCACCACCGGCGAACTGCGGGGCGCGGGTCGAGCCCTGGCGGGCGCGGCCGGTGCCCTTCTGCTTGTAGGGCTTGCGGCCACCGCCGCGCACGTCGGCGCGGGTCTTGGTGGCGTGCGTGCCCTGGCGCGCGGCGGCCTGCTGGGCCACGACGACCTGGTGGATCAGGGGGATGTTGACCTCGACGTCGAAGATCTCGGCGGGGAGGTCGACCTTGACGGTCTTGACAGCCATGCTCAGGCCTCCTGCGTCTTCTTGGCGGCCGAGCGGAGGACGACGAGCCCGTTCTTGGGGCCGGGGACGGCACCCTTGACCAGGATCAGGCCCTTCTCGGCGTCGACGGCGTGCACCGTCAGGTTCTGGGTGGTGACCGTGTCGTTGCCCATGCGGCCCGACATGCGGGTGCCCTTGAACACGCGACCCGGGGTGGCGCAGGCGCCGATGGAGCCGGGCTTGCGGTGGTTGCGGTGCGCACCGTGCGAGGCGGACACACCGGAGAAGCCGTGGCGCTTCATCGTTCCGGCGAAGCCCTTGCCCTTGCTGGTGCCGGTGACGTCGATCTCCTCGCCGGCGGCGAAGGTGTCGACACCGATCTCCTGGCCCACGGTGTAGGCGGCAGCGTCGGCGGTGCGGATCTCGGCCACGTGGCGGCGCGGCGTGACGCCGGCCTTGGTGAAGTGACCCGCCTCGGGCGAGTTCACCTTCCGGGCCTCGATCTCGCCGAAGCCGACCTGGATGGCGTTGTAGCCGTCCACCTCGGGCTGGCGGACCTGGGTCACGACGTTGGTCGCGGCCGCGATCACGGTGACGGGGACGACCTTGTTGTTCTCGTCCCAGAGCTGGGTCATGCCGAGCTTGGTGCCCAGCAGCCCCTTCACGTTGCGTTCGAAAGTCTTAGCCATGTCGTCGCCTCAGAGCTTGATCTCGATGTCGACACCGGCAGGCAGGTCGAGACGCATCAGCGAGTCGACGGTCTTCGGCGTCGGGTCGATGATGTCGATCAGGCGCTTGTGCGTGCGCATCTCGAAGTGCTCGCGGGAGTCCTTGTACTTGTGGGGCGAACGGATGACGCAGTACACGTTCTTCTCGGTCGGCAGCGGCACAGGGCCGGCGACCTTCGCACCCGTACGGGTGACGGTGTCCACGATCTTCCGCGCCGAGGTGTCGATCACCTCGTGGTCATAGGCCTTGAGCCTGATGCGGATCTTCTGTCCCGCCATAGGTCCGTGTCCTCTTCGATCTCGTACGCCTGGTCTGGTTTCGGCTCCCGGCCCCTGGTGGGCCGATGCCGCCTGTCTCTCCTCCACCCACCGACCCCCGCGGTCGGGCGTGTCGCGCTGATTACTTCGTGACACGACCCCGAGGGGAAGCGGTGATGCTCTGGGTGGCACCCGCCGGTCGGCGGATCTGGTCGGGTCTCCGATCACCGTGTGATCCGGTGCGGTGCACGCAGGACGACTGGCTCGATCAAGGAGACGCGATTCAGAAGTCAAGGTGTGCCGCACCCCGGCGACCCGCCGGAGCAACCGGAACATCTTGGCAGACTCCGTACGCCCACGCCAAATCGGACCGCTCGCGCCCCTCGGGCCCGGGGGCTCAGCCCGCCGAAGGCCCCGTCGCGTGCTCCATCAGGCGCCTCCCGATCGCGGTGACACGGCCGGAGACGGGGTCGGCCAGGAGCTCCCAGCCGTGGCCGGAGCGTCCTGCCACGAAGGGTACGCCCGCGGCGCGGGCCAGCGCCCGCGCGCTGCGGAAGGCCGCCTCGCCGTCGCTCGGGGCCATCACCACGAGGCCGTCGTCGGGGAGGACGCCGGCCACGACGGCCAGGTCGACGCCGTCCCACGCGGACGGGCCCGACACGTCGGCCCACGCGTCGACGTCGGCACCCTGGGCGGCCGCGATCACGGTGAGGGAGCCACCCATCGACGCGCCGATGAGCACCACCCGGTCGGCACCGACCTCATCACGTGCGACCGCGACGGCCGCGGCGACCTCGTTGAGCGGGTCGACGTCCTCCTCCGGCGCGCACGTCGAGCCGCCGTAGCCGCAGGGGTTGACGAGGAGTGAGGTGAGACCGGCCTGGGTGTGCGCGGCACTCGCCCACCGCCCCCATCCACAGAGTCCGCTGGTCTGCGGCAGCAGCACGGCGACCGTGTCGTTGGCCTCGGGCCCGATGCGGGCGGCCTCGAGGGTGCCACCGGTCCTGCCGGTCAGGGTCATCGCCTCGAGGTCGGTGCCGTCGGGGATCGCGGACAGGCAGCGCTCGCGCAAGGCCGCGGTCGCGTCACCCGGCGCCGCCGACGGGGTGGAGGAGGCGGTCGAGCGGTCCGCGTCGTCGTCGGAGGTGCAGCCGGCGGTCAGCAGGACCAGGGCGGCCACTGCCACCGCTCCCCCGCGTCCTCGCACCCTGCGCACACCACGAGGATAGGCAGGGGCACGACCGGTCCGGGCGCGCTGTCGGTCCTGGGTGCGAGCGTGGGGCGGTGCCCAGCGAACCGGCCCCGGACGAGCGCGCGTGGTGCGACGCGCTCGGGCTGCGGCCCCTCGGCCCGGTACGCGAGCTCACCGCGGGCCGCTCTGGTGCCAGGGTGCTGTCGATCGGCACCGCCGCGGGACGCGTGGTCGTCAAGGTCACCACCGACCCGGGTCGCCTCGACCGGGCGCGCCGCGAGATCGACGTGCTGCGGCACCTCGCAGAGCACCCCGTGCCGTGCGCGCCGACCCTCGTCGGCGCACTGGCCACTCCGGACACGGTCACCCTCGCCCTGGCCGAGGCACCACGACTGCCGCCTGCCCGCGACCTGGGCGGGCCGGATTGGGAGGCCCTCGCCGTCGCGGTGGCCGAGGTGCACCGGGTGCACGGCGCCCGGTCGCTCGGCCTCCCCGCGTCGCGTCCGGACCTGCCAGGGTCCTTGCCCACGGTCCTCGAGCACGGCGACTGCCACCTCGACAACGCCGTCCGCGACAGGTCCGGACGGGTGCTGCTGGTCGACTGGCAGGAGGCGCGGCTCGGCGACGGGCTTCCCGACCTCGTCTTCGCTTGGCAGCGCGCCGAGTTCGTCGGAGCACGTCCCCCGCGCGCTGCCATGACCGAGGCGTACGCCGACGCGCGCGGGCTGGACGCCGCGGCCCTCGTGCCGCTCCTCGACCGCGCCGAGCTGCGCCTCCTGCGCGAGGCATGGCCACCGTTCCTGGCGCTGGGAGACGACGCCGGGCGTGCGGTCCTCGAGCAGCGGCTGGCCCGGCTGACCACTACGATCGGCGGCCATGACGAGCGTCCTGCGTGAGCTGTGGGACTTCGACGACCCGGCCGGTAGCGAGCAGCGGTTCCGGCGCCTCGCCGAGGACTCCGACGAGCCGGGGGCGACCTACGCCTCGACGCAGGTGGCACGCGCCCTCGGGCTGCAGGGGAGGTACGACGAGGGACACGCGGTGCTCGACGCCCTCGCCCCCAGTGACGCCGAGGCCCGCGTACGCCTGGCCCTCGAGCGCGGTCGGCTGCTCCGCTCAGCGGGTGAGGACGCCCCCTCGCGGACGTGCTTCGAGGCGGCCGCGCACGAGGCGCAGCAGGCCGGGCTCGACGAGCTGGCCGTCGATGCCCTGCACATGATCGCCCTCGTCGTCGAGCCTGCGCACCGCCTCGACGCCCACCACCAGGCGTTGGCATGGGCCATGGCCGCAGAGGACCCGGCCGCCCGCGACTGGGACGCCTCCCTCCTCCACAACATCGGGATGGCACACGCCGACGCCGGCGACCACGCCGGCGCACTGGCGGCCTTCGAGGACGCGCTCGAGGCACGCCTGCGGATCGGCGACCCGTCCCGCACGCGCGTCGCGAGGTGGATGGTGGCGTGGTCGCTCCGCCATCTCGGTGTCGTCGAAATGGCCCGTGAGATGCAGCTGGCCCTCAGGGCCGAGCTCGACGCGATCGGCGAGACCGACCCCTACGTCGACGAGGAGCTGGAGCTCCTCGGCCCGCCGAGCGGTGCGTGAGACACGTTCCGGCGCCCAGAACGTGTCCTGCGCACCGCTCAGGGGGTCAGGCGCGCCGGCGGTAGCAGAAGTCGGCGATGTCGCGGCCCACGTCGAGGCCCTTGCGCTCGAACCGGGTGAGGGGACGCTCGTCCCAGCGCTCGACCTGGCCGCCCTCGAGCGTCGGCTCGGCGTCGAGGACCTCGCGCATCTGGTCGGCGTAGTCGGCCCAGTCGGTCGCGAGCCGCCAGGCGCCGCCCGGGACGAGCCGGGAGGACGCGAGCGCGGCGTTGGCGGGGTTGACCAGGCGACGCTTGCGGTGCTTGGTCTTGCGCCACGGGTCCGGGAAGAAGGTCCAGATCTCGGCGAGGCTGCCCGGCGCGATGAGGTGCTCGAGGGACCAGACCGCGTCGACGGAGCAGAACCGGACGTTGTCCGCCCCGGCCTCCGCCACGCGCCAGAGGGAGTCGGCGACGCCCGGGCGCCACACCTCCAGCGCCAGGACGTTGTGGTCCGGTCGGGCCGCCGCGAGGACCGCGGTGGCCTCACCGATCCCCGGCCCGATCTCGAGGATGAGCGGCGCCTCGCGCCCGAACCACTCGGCGAGGGAGAAGCCGGGCCGGTCGACCGCCTCGTCGGGGATGACCCAGTTGGCGTGGTGCGCGGCCCACGACTCGGCCTGCCGGGGCGTGAACCGGCTGCCGCGCCGCGAGTAGGTCAGGACCTCGCGCATGCGCCGCCCGTCCTCGGTCAGCTTGAGGTGGGGGCGCGCGGGGCGTACGTCGTTCACCCGCACATCCTCCCCGCTCCCCCGGTCCGGACGCACATCAGCGTGGTCTCGAGGCTCGCTCCGCTCGCACCTCGACCACCGGTGGTGAGCGCGTCAGAGGTGCTCGAGCGCGCCCGTCAGCACCGAGCGGAGCCGCTGCTCGATGTCGTCGAACTCGGGCTGGCCGATGATCAGCGGCGGCGCGAGCTGGATGACCGGGTCGCCCCGGTCGTCGGCGCGGCAGTAGAGGCCGGCCTCCCACAGCGCACCGGACAGGTAGCCACGCAGCAGCCGCTCGGACTCGGCGTCGTCGAACGTCTCCTTGGTCTCCCGGTCCTTGACCAGCTCGATGCCGTAGAAGTAGCCGTGGCCGCGGACGTCGCCGACGATCGGGATGTCGAGCAGCTTCTCGAGGGTGGAGCGGAAGGCGGGCGCGTTCTGCTGGACGTGGTCGGTGAGGCCCTCGCGCTCGAAGATGTCGAGGTTGGCCAGCGCCACGGCCGAGGAGACGGGGTGGCCGCCGAAGGTGTAGCCGTGGGCGTACGCCGTGGTGCCCGACCTGAACGGCTCGAAGAGCCGGTCGCTGGCGATCATCGCCCCGATCGGCGAGTAGCCGGAGGTCATGCCCTTGGCGCAGGTGATGATGTCGGGCTGGTAGCCGAACTCGGCGGCGCCGAACATCTCCCCCACCCGTCCGAAGGCGCAGATGACCTCGTCGGAGACGAGCAGCACGTCGTACTCGTCGCAGATCTCACGGACCCTCTCGAAGTAGCCGGGCGGCGGCGGGAAGCATCCGCCGGCGTTCTGCACGGGCTCCAGGAACACCGCGGCGACCGTGTCGGGACCCTCGAACTCGATGGCCTCCGCGATCCGGTCGGCGGCCCAGCGGCCGAACGCCTTCTCGTCGTCGCCGACGAACGCCGGACGGCGGTAGAAGTTGGTGTTGGGCACCTTGTGCGCGCCCGGCACGAGCGGCTCGAACATCTCCTTCAGCGGCGGGATGCCGGTGATGGACAGCGCGCCCTGCGGGGTGCCGTGGTAGGCGACCGCGCGCGAGATGACCTTGTGCTTGTTGGGCTTGCCGGTGAGCTTGTAGTACTGCTTGGCCAGCTTCCAGGCCGACTCGACGGCCTCGCCGCCGCCGGTGGTGAAGAAGACCCGGTTGAGGTCGCCGGGCGCCATCGCGGCGATCCGGTCGGCGAGCTCGACGGCGCGCGGGTGGGCGAAGGACCAGAGCGGGAAGAAGGCCAGCTCCTTGGCCTGCCTGGCGGCGGCCTCGGCCAGCTCCTCGCGGCCGTGGCCGACCTGGACGACGAACAGGCCCGCGAGGCCGTCGATGTACTCGCGGCCGTGGCTGTCCCAGATCCGGTGCCCCTCGCCCTTGACGATGAGCGGCATCTCGCCGCCCTTCTCGTAGGTCGAGTGCCGGGTGAAGTGCAGCCACAGGTGGTCGCGGCCGGCGGACTGGTAGTCGAAGGAGTCGTCGAGCGACGGGCTCGAGGCGGAGTGGAGGCTCATCGGGTTCCCCAGTTGTAGTGCTGCTTGTTGAGCTTGAGGTAGACGAACGTCTCCGAGGAGACGACGCCCTCGAGCTCGCGGACCTGACGGATGACGTCGAGCAGGTGCGGGTCGTCCTCGCACACCACCTCGACGAGGAGGTCGAAGCTGCCGGCGGTGGTGACGACGTAGTCGACCTCGGGCACCTTCGCGAGGCGGTCCCCCACCTGCATCGGGTCGCCCTCGGTGCGGACGCCGATCATCGCCTGCCGGGTGAACCCGACCTGGGTCGGGTCGGTGACCGCCACGACCTGCATCACCTCCGAGTCGAGGAGCTTCTGCACGCGGGCCCGCGCCGCGGCCTCGGACAGCCCGACCGCCTTCGCGATCGCGGCGTACGAGATCCGGCCGTCCTCCTGCAGGAGCTCGATGATGCGCTTGGCGGTCGCATCGAGCTTCACCGGTCCGTCACGCTCACTCATGGCACACATGGTGGACGGCTCCGGGGCGGGTTCGCAAGTCGCACGACACGGAATCCGCATTTCGAGCCCGTCAATTCTGCGATTCCCGCACATATTTTTGTCGAAGGCTATGGAGATTGGGCCCGGTCCCGTCCTACTCTCCCTTCACCGCACCCGACCGGGAGGACCTCCGTGACCAGCCCACGCACGTTGCGCAACTTCATCGGCGGCACGTTCGTCGACAGCGATGCCGGAGCGATGAGCGACGTCGTCGACCCCGCGACGGGGCAGGTGGTGGCGCGGGCACCGATCAGCGGTGGCGAGGAGGTCGACGCCGCCTACGCGGCCGCGGCCTCCGCGTTCGGCGAGTGGGGGCGCACGACGCCCAGCGAGCGGCAGCAGGCGCTGCTCGGCATCGCCGACGCGATCGAGGCGAACGCCGAGGAGCTCATCGCGATCGAGTCCGCCAACACCGGGAAGATCAAGGCGCTCACCGCGAGCGAGGAGATCCCCCCGATGGTCGACCAGCTCCGGTTCTTCGCCGGGGCCGCGCGGGTCCTCGAGGGCAAGGCGGCCGGCGAGTACATGGCGGGCCACACCTCGTGGGTCCGGCGCGAGCCGATCGGCGTCGTCGGCCAGGTCACGCCGTGGAACTACCCGCTGCTGATGGCGGTGTGGAAGATCGGCCCGGCGCTCGCGGCCGGCAACACGGTCGTGCTCAAGCCGAGCGACACCACGCCGGAGAGCACCCTGCGCCTGGCGGAGCTGGCCTCGGAGCACCTGCCGGCGGGCACGCTCAACGTCGTCACCGGCGACCGCGAGACCGGTCGCCGTCTCGTCGAGCACGAGACCCCCGCGCTGGTCGCGATCACCGGGTCCGTACGCGCCGGCGCCGAGGTCGCGGCGAGTGCCGCCCCGCGCATCAAGCGGGTGCACCTCGAGCTGGGCGGCAAGGCGCCGGTGGTCGTCTTCGACGACGCCGACATCGAGGCAGCCGTCGAGGGCATCGCGATCGCGGGCTACTTCAACGCCGGCCAGGACTGCACGGCCGCGACGCGCGTGCTCGTGGCTCCCGGCATCCACGACGACTTCGTCGCCGCCCTCGCCGACTACGCCCGTACGTCGGCCCCGGTGGGGCTCCCCGACGACGCGGACGCGCTGTTCGGCCCGGTCAACAACCAGCGCCAGCTGGCGCACGTCAGCGGCTTCATCGAGGACCTTCCGTCCCACGCCACCGTGTCGGCCGGCGGGAACCGGCGCACGGACCTCGGCGACGGCTACTTCCTGGAGCCCACCGTGCTGTCGGGGCTTCGTCAGGACGACGACGCGATCCAGCACGAGATCTTCGGCCCCGTCATCACCGTGCAGCGCTTCACCGACGAGGACGAGGCCGTGCGCTGGGCCAACGGCGTCGACTACGGCCTGGCCTCATCGGTGTGGACCAAGGACTTCGGACGCGCGATGCGGATGTCGAGGGCGCTCGACTTCGGCTGCGTGTGGATCAACACCCACATCCCGCTCGTCGCCGAGATGCCGCACGGCGGCTACAAGAAGTCCGGCTACGGCAAGGACCTGTCGATGTACGGCTTCGAGGACTACACCCGCATCAAGCACGTCATGGCCAACATCGAGAGCTGACAGCAAACCCCCATCCAGAGCACTCGGGGGCTGAGCGGAGGACCTGAAGAGATGACACCGATTCCGCGCCGGTCACGGCGCCACCTGTCGGCACCGGCCGCGGCGCTCACCCAGGCCGCGTCCGGCGGCCTGAGCCGTCGGGCACTGCTCGGCACCGGTCTCGCCGCCGGTGCCGGAGCGGCGCTGACGGGGTGCGCCCCGCCCCCGCCGCCGTCGGGCGGCGGGCTCACCAGCCTCGACCTGCCGACGGACGTGTCGGACACCGAGAAGATCCTCAAGTGGGCCAACTGGACCGCCTACCTCGACATGAACGGCAAGGAGACCAAGTCCCCGACGCTCGAGGCGTTCATGGAGCAGACCGGGATCGAGGTCACCTACAGCGAGGACGTCGACGACAACGACTCCTACTACGCCAAGGTCGCCCCGCAGCTGCGCGCCGACCAGAGCATCGACCGCGACATCTTCACCCTGACCGACTGGATGGCCGGCCGCGTGATCCGCGACCAGCTGTGCCAGCCGCTGCAGCTGATCCAGATGCCCAACGTGGTCAGCAACCTCCTCCAGCCGCTGAAGGACGTGTCCTTCGACCCCGGCCGCAACTACTCGATCACCTGGCAGAGCGGGTTCGCCGGCATCGGCTACAACCGCGACAAGGTCGGCCGCGAGCTCAAGAGCCTCGACGACCTCTGGGCCGACGACCTCAAGGGCCGGATCGTGGTCCTCTCGGAGTTCCGTGACACGGCCGGGCTCGTGATGCAGTCGCAGGGCGTCGACATCGACAGCGACTGGGGGCGCGCGGAGTTCGAGGCGGCCCTGGACTTCATCGAGCAGAAGATCGAGGAGGGCTACATCCGCAAGGTGAAGGGCAACTCCTACATGGAGGACCTCACCAGCGGCAACGCCGTCGCCGGGATCACGTGGAGCGGCGACATCTTCGTGCTGGCCTACGACACCGACGACCCGAGCTGGACCTTCACGATCCCCGAGTCCGGCGGGACGCTGTGGTCGGACAACATGATGGTGCCGATCACGTCCACGCACCGCAGCAACGCCCAGAAGCTGATGGACTACTACTACGACCCGGCCGTCGCGGCCCAGGTCGCGGCGTGGGTCAACTACGTCTGTCCCGTCGAGGGTGCGCAGGCGGAGATGGAGAAGATCGACCCCGAGCTCGCCGAGAGCCCGTGGATCTTCCCCACGGCCGACTTCATCTCGGAGCGGAACGTCCAGCAGTTCCGCGCACTCGACGCCGACGAGGACATCGAGTACGCCGACCTGTGGTCCACGAAGGTGATGGGGAACTGACATGGCCGGATTCCGCGAGGCGCGCGGCGACCTCCAGCTCGAGAGCGTGACCAAGTCCTTCGGCGACTTCACCGCCGTCGACGACATCGACCTGCTCGTGCCCCGGGGATCCTTCTTCGCCCTGCTGGGGCCCTCGGGCTGCGGCAAGACCACCACGCTCCGGATGGTGGCGGGCCTCGAGCAGCCCACCTCCGGCCGGGTGCGGATCGGCGAGACCGACCTCACCGGCTCGCGGCCCTACGAGCGCCCGGTCAACACGGTCTTCCAGTCCTACGCGCTGTTCCCGCACCTGACGATCCGCGACAACGTCGCCTTCGGCCCGAAGCGCCGCAAGGACAAGGACGCGACCCAGCGTGCGGACGACGCCCTGGAGCTGGTGCAGATGAGCCAGTTCGCCGGGCGCAAGCCGGCACAGCTCTCCGGTGGCCAGCAGCAGCGCGTGGCCCTCGCCCGGGCACTGGTCAACCACCCCGAGGTCCTGCTCCTCGACGAGCCGCTCGGCGCCCTCGACCTCAAGCTGCGCCGGGAGATGCAGGTCGAGCTCAAGCGGATCCAGACCGAGGTGGGGCTCACCTTCATCCACGTCACCCACGACCAGGAGGAGGCCATGACGATGGCCGACACCGTCGCGGTGATGAACAAGGGCCGCATCGAGCAGCTCGGCGCGCCGGCCGCGCTCTACGACCTGCCGCGCACCCGCTTCGTGGCCAACTTCCTCGGCCAGGCCAACACCGGCGTCGGCACCATCGAGGGCATCGACGGCGACCACCTCGTCGCCGACGTGGTCGGCACCAAGGTGCGGATCCTCAAGGACCGCTCCCAGGTGCACGAGGGCGAGGTGCTGTTCGGCGTACGCCCCGAGAAGGTGACCGTCTCGCGCAAGCAGCCCGACGGCGTCGGCAACGACGTGAAGGGCACCGTGCGCGACGTGTCGTTCCTCGGCGTCGCGACGAGCTACCTCGTCGACATGCCGAGCGGCACGACGTGGAGCTGCTACGAGCAGAACCTCGACGTGGAGCCCCTCGACCTCCGGCCCGGCGACGAGGTCTGGCTGACCTGGAACCCGGGCCACGCCTTCGGCGTCCCGGTGGACTCGGCATGAGCTCGCTGGCCCAGGTCTCGCAGGTGGCGGGCGACCCGGCCGTCCACCCCGCCGCGCCGGCTCCCGAGACGCAGAAGCGCAGCTGGACGGCGTACCTGCTGCTCCTGCCCGGCGTGCTGTGGCTGGGGGTCTTCTTCATCCTGCCGCTGGTGCAGCTGGCGTCGGTGAGCCTCCAGAGCCGCTATCCCGGCTTCCCCGGCTACTACTACCGCGACCTGAACTTCGAGAACTACGCCGCCGCGTTGACCGACTACGCGCCCCACTTCGCCCGCTCGTTCGTCTACGCCGGGCTCGCGACCTTCCTGGCTTTCGTCATCGCCTACCCCCTCGCCTACGCGATGGCGTTCAAGGCAGGCAAGTGGCGCAACCTGATGATGATCTGCGTCATCGCGCCGTTCTTCACCTCCTTCATCCTGCGCACCTTCGCGTGGTCGCAGATCCTCGCCGACGAGGGTCCGGTGGTCGGCGTGCTCAGCTTCCTCAACCTGCTGCCGGGCGGGAACATCATCAACACCCCGGTCGCGGTCGTCGCCGGCCTGACCTACAACTTCCTGCCCTTCATGGTGCTGCCGATCTACGCCTCCCTCGAGCGCGCCGACCCGCGCGTCATCGAGGCGGGCGGCGACCTGTACGCCAACGGGTTCACGACCTTCCGCACGGTGACGCTGCCGATGTCGATGCCCGGCGTCCTCGCGGGGACGCTGCTGACCTTCATCCCCGCGGCCGGCGACTTCGTCAACATGGAGCTGCTCGGCCCCCAGCGCGGGAAGATGGTCGGCAACGTCATCAACGACCAGTTCCTCGCGATCCCCGGCGGCTACCCCGTCGCCGCAGCCCTGTCCTTCACGCTGATGGCCGCCATCCTGGCGATGGTGTTCCTCTACGTGCGCCGCTTCGGCACCGACGAGCTGGTCTGAGGTGGCCACCATGACGACGACCGCCCAGCCCTCCCCCGCGTACCGTCCGTCCGCGGCGAAGCGGGCCCAGCTCTGGCTGGCCAACCACTTCGCGATGATCTCGGCGATCCTGGTGCTGCTCTACCTCTTCCTGCCCGTCGCCTACACGTTCGCGTTCTCGTTCAACGACCACGGCAAGACCAACATCGTGTGGCAGGGCTTCACCTGGGAGCACTGGCAGGACCCCTGCGGCGTCACCGGCGCCTGCGAGTCCCTGGTGACCTCGCTCCAGGTCGGGGCGATCTCGACGGTCGTGGCCACGGTCCTCGGCACGATGATGGCCCTGGCCATGGTGCGCTACCGGTTCCGCGGCAAGGAGGCCAGCAACGTGCTGATCTTCGTGCCGATGGCCACGCCCGAGATCGTGATGGGTGCCGCACTGCTGACGATCTTCGTGCAGGGCTTCTCCAACATCGGCATCAGCCTGGGCTTCGGCACGATCGTGTTCGCCCACATCATGTTCTGCCTGAGCTTCGTCGTCGTGACGGTCAAGGCGCGCATCCAGTCGCTCGACCCGCGCATCGAGGAGGCTGCGCAGGACCTGTACGCGAGCCCGATGCAGACGTTCTGGCAGGTGACCTTCCCGCTGATCCTGCCCGGCATCCTGGGCGCGGCGATGCTCGCCTTCTCGCTGTCGTTCGACGACTTCATCATCACCAACTTCGTCTCCGGCAACGAGAGCACCTTCCCCAAGTTCGTCTACGTCGCCTCGCGACGCGGCATCCCGGCCGAGGCCAACGTCATCGGCTTCTCGATGTTCGTGATCGCCGTCCTGCTCGTCGTCGGCGCCCAGGTCGTGGGCTCGATGCGGGCCTCGAAGTACAAGAGCTGACCCACCGCGCCCCCGAGGGGCGCGAGACCGAGGAGAGATCGAGAGTGCCTGAGCCCATGCGCGTCCTGATGGTCGGGGCGGGCGGCGTCGGCGACGCCGCCGCCCGGATCGCCGTCGAGCGCGACTTCTTCGAGGCGTGGGTCGTGGCCGACTACGACCTCGGCCGCGCCGAGCGCACCGTCGCGGCCGCGACCGGGCGCCGTACGGGTGAGCAGCGCCTGTCCGCGGCGCAGGTCGACGCCTCCGACGCCGACGCCGTGGCCACGCTGGCTCGCGAGGTCCGCGCCACCCATGTCTTCAACGCCGTCGACCCGCGCTTCGTGATGCCGATCTTCACCGGCGCGCTGGCCGCCGGTGCCGACTACCTCGACATGGCGATGAGCCTGTCGGTCCGCCACCCCGAGGTGCCCTACGAGCAGGTCGGCGTCAAGCTCGGCGACGAGCAGTTCGCGCTGGCCGGCGAGTGGGAGGCGGCCGGGAGGCTGGCGCTGGTGGGCATCGGCGTCGAGCCCGGGCTGTCGGACGTGTTCGCCCGGTACGCCGCGGACGAGCTCTTCGACCACATCGACGAGCTCGGCACCCGTGACGGCGCCAACCTGGTCATCCGGGACGACGACGGCAACGAGGTGTTCGCGCCCGGCTTCTCGATGTGGACGATCATCGAGGAGTGCCTCAACCCGCCCGTGGTGTGGGAGCGCGCACGGGGCGGCGGCGACCTCGAGGCGGGGTTCTTCACGCTCCCGCCGTTCTCCGAGCCCGAGGTGTTCGACTTCCCCGAGGGCATCGGCCCGGTGGAGTGCGTCCACGTCGAGCACGAGGAGGTGCTCCTGATGCCGCGCTGGGTCGAGGCGGACCGGGTCACCTTCAAGTACGGCCTCGGCGAGGAGATGATCGGCATCCTGCGCACCCTCCACACCCTGGGCCTGGACTCGACCGAACCGGTCACCGTCAAGGGGGTCGAGGTCTCGCCGCGCGACGTCGTCGCCGCCTGCCTGCCCGACCCGGCGACGATCGGTCCGCGGATGGAGGGCAAGACGTGCGCCGGCCTGTGGGTCACCGGCACCGGCAAGGACGGGGCCCCACGCTCGACGTACCTCTACCACGTCGTCGACAACGCCGACTCGATGCGCGACTACGGCGCGCAGTGCGTGGTCTGGCAGACCGCGATCAACCCCGTCGTCGCGCTCGAGCTGCTCGCCGACGGCACCTGGTCGGGCACCGGCGTGCTCGGCCCCGAGGCACTCCCCCCGAAGCCCTTCCTCGACCTCCTCTCCGCACCGAAGCCCGAGGGGTACGGATCCCCATGGGGCATGGAAGACAGGACAGTCCGATGACGCTCTCCCAAGAACGCATCCTCGCCACCGCGATCCCCGGACCGCGCTCGCAGGAGCTCCAGGCCCGCAAGGTCGCGGCTGTGTCCGCCGGCGTCGGCACGACGCTGCCGGTCTACGTCGAGCGGGCCGGCGGCGGCATCCTGCGCGACGTCGACGGCAACCAGCTCATCGACTTCGGCTCCGGCATCGCCGTGACGACCGTCGGCAACGCCGCGCCGCGGGTGGTCGAGGCGGTGCAGCGCCAGGTCGCCGACTTCACCCACACCTGCTTCATGGTGACGCCCTACGAGGAGTACGTCGCGGTCTGCGAGAAGCTCGCCGAGCTGACTCCCGGCACGCACGAGAAGCGCTCCGCGCTCTTCAACTCCGGCGCCGAGGCGGTCGAGAACGCCGTCAAGGTCGCCCGCCACCACACCGGTCGCGACGCGGTCGTCGTCTTCGACCACGCCTACCACGGGCGGACCAACCTCACGATGGCGCTGACCGCCAAGAACATGCCCTACAAGCACCGCTTCGGACCCTTCGCCGGCGAGGTCTACCGCGCGCCGATGGCCTACCCCTACCGCTGGCCGGGCGGGGCGGAGGCCTGCGCCGAGGAGGCCTTCGACGCGTTCGTCACGACAGTCCACACCCAGGTCGGCGAGGACAACTGCGCCGCGGTGCTGATCGAGCCGATCCAGGGCGAGGGCGGGTTCATCGTGCCGCCGCCGGGGTGGCTGGCCCGCGTGGCCGACTGGTGCCGCGAGCAGGGCGTCCTGCTCATCGCCGACGAGATCCAGACCGGCTTCGCGCGGACCGGCGACTGGTTCGCCTGCGACCACGAGGGCGTCGTCCCCGACCTGCTGACCACGGCCAAGGGCATGGCCGGCGGGCTGCCGCTGGCGGCGGTCACCGGCCGCGCCGAGGTGATGGACTCCGTCCACGTCGGCGGGCTGGGCGGCACCTACGGCGGCAACCCGGTCGCCTGCGCCTCCGCGCTCGCGGCCATCGAGACGATGGAGACCGAGGACCTGCGGGCCCGGGCCCGCGAGATCGAGTCGAAGTTCCTGCCGCGCCTGCGCGAGCTGGCCGAGCGCCACCCCGACCGGGTCGGCGACATCCGCGGGCGCGGGGCGATGCTCGCCGTCGAGCTGGTCAGCGACGGCCCGGGGCGTACGCCCGACGCCGCGCTGGCCGGCGCGGTGCACCGGGCCTGCTCCGCGCAGGGGCTCGTGACGCTGACCTGCGGCACCTTCGGCAACGTGTTCCGCTTCCTGCCGCCGCTGGCCATCGGCGACGACCTGCTCGCCGAGGGGCTCGACATCTTCGAGAAGGCCTTCGACGAGGCTGCTGGCAGGGTGGAGTGATGACCGACCAGAACCAGACCCTCATCGACTCCGTCCCCACCCGGCTGCTCGTCGACGGGCAGTGGGTCGACGCCACCGGCGGCGGCACCTTCGAGGTCACCAACCCCGCCACCGGCGCCGTCCTCGCCCGGATCGCCGACGCGACCCCCGCCGACGGGGACCGCGCGCTGGCCGCGGCGGCCGCGGCGCAGCGCGAGTGGGCGCGCACCGAGCCCCGCGTGCGCGGCGAGATCCTGCGCTCCGCGTTCGAGCTGCTCACCGAGCGCGCCGACGACTTCGCCCGCCTGATGACGCTCGAGATGGGCAAGGCGCTGCCGGAGGCGAAGGGCGAGGTGGCCTACGGCGCCGAGTTCTTCCGGTGGTTCTCCGAGGAGGCCGTACGCATCCACGGCCGCTACTCCGCCGCGCCCGCCGGCAACACCCGGCTCATCACCATGAAGGCCCCGGTCGGACCGACGCTGATGATCACGCCGTGGAACTTCCCGCTCGCGATGGGCACCCGCAAGATCGGCCCGGCGATCGCGGCCGGCTGCACGATGGTGGTCAAGCCGGCGCACGAGACGCCGCTGACGATGCTGGCGCTGGCCGCGCTGCTCGAGGAGGTCGGCCTGCCGAAGGGCGTGCTCAACGTCGTCACCACCACCGACTCCGGCGGGGTGTGCGAGCCGTTGATCCGCGACCCCCGCCTGCGCAAGCTCACCTTCACCGGCTCCACCGGGGTCGGCAAGGTGCTCGTCGGCCAGGCCTCCGAGCAGCTGCTGCGCGTCTCGATGGAGCTCGGCGGCAACGCCCCGTTCATCGTCTTCGACGACGCCGACCTCGACGCGGCGGTCGACGGCGCCATGCTCGCCAAGATGCGCAACATCGGCGAGGCCTGCACGTCGGCCAACCGGTTCCTGGTGCACGAGTCGGTCGCCGCGGAGTTCTCCTCGCGGATGGCCGAGCGGATGGGCTCCCTCACGGTCGGCGACGGTACGCAGGAGGGCGTGGACGTGGGCCCGCTGATCACCGAGAAGGCGCGCACGGGCGTGCACGAGCTCGTCTCCGACGCGGTGTCGGGCGGCGCGCGGGCGCTGACCGGCGGCGCGGTCCCCGACGGCCCCGGCCACTTCTACCCGCCGACCGTGCTGGTCGACGTACCCGCGTCCGCGCGGGTGTTCCGCGAGGAGATCTTCGGTCCCGTGGCCCCGATCTCGACGTTCACCGACGAGGACGAGGTCGTCGCGCGCGCCAACGACACCGAGTACGGGCTGGTCGCCTACGTCTTCACCCGTGACCACGCCCGCGTGCTCCGGGTGGGCGAGGCCCTCGAGTTCGGCATGGTCGGGATCAACACGGGCATCGTCTCGAACCCGGCCGCTCCGTTCGGCGGTGTGAAGCACTCCGGCTTCGGGCGCGAGGGCGGGTTCGAGGGGATCGAGGAGTACCTCGAGACCAAGTACCTGGGCAGCGCGCTGTGAGCGTCCCGCCGTCCCCGGTGGACCGCGGCCGACTGGCCGCGCTCCACGCCGAGGAGGAGCAGCGCTTCGTCGACCTGCACCCCGCGTCGGCGCGGCTCGCCGCCGAGGCCGGCGAGCACCTGCTCGCGGGGGTGCCGATGCCGTGGATGACGCGGTGGCCGGGCTCGTTCCCGCTATTCGTCGAGTCGGCCGGCGGCGGCCGGTTCACCGACGTCGACGGCCTCACCTACGTCGACCTCTGCCTGGGCGACACCGGCTCGATGACCGGCCACTGCCTGCCCGCGGTCGCCGACGCCGTGCGCGAGCGCACCGAGCGCGGCATCACCACGATGCTGCCCTCGACCGACGCCGCCTGGGTCGCCGGGGAGCTGAGTCGTCGCTTCGGTCTCCCCCGCTGGCAGATGGCGATGACCGCGACCGACGCCAACCGGTTCGTGCTGCGCTTCGCCCGCCACCTCACCGGGCGGCCGCGGATCGCGGTGATGGACTGGTGCTACCACGGGACCGTCGACGAGACGCTCGGCGTGCTCGAGCACGGCCGCGCCGGCGACCGTGTCGTCGCCCGCCCGGGAGCCCTCGGTCCGCAGGTCGACGTCGCCACGACCACGGCTGTCGTGCCCTTCAACGACCTCGCGGCGCTCGACGCCCGGCTCGCCGAGGGCGACGTCGCGTGCCTGCTCATGGAGCCGGCGCTCACCAACATCGGCATCGTGCTGCCCGACGAGGGCTACCTCGCCGGAGTCCGCGAGATCACCCGCCGCCACGGCGTCCTGCTGGTCAACGACGAGACGCACACGATCTGCGCAGGTCCGGGTGGCGCGACCGCCGCGTGGGACCTCGAGCCCGACCTGGTGGTGATCGGCAAGCCCATCGGCGGCGGCATCCCCGTCGCGGCCTACGGCATGACCGACGAGGTCGCGGCCCGGCTCGAGGGTCCGATGCTGGGCCACGACATCGACGTGGCCGGCGTGGGCGGCACCCTGTCGGGTTCCGCCCTGGCGATGGCCGCCGTACGCGCGACGCTCTCGACGGCCCTGCGCCAGGAGGACTTCGACGTCTCGATCCCGCTCGCGGAGTCGTTCACCGCCGGCATCCAGGGCGTCATCGACGCGCACGACCTGCCGTGGCACGTGCAGCGGCTCGGCTGCCGCGCGGAGTACTGGTTCTGCCCGCCGCCGCGCACGGGCGCCGAGGCCGCCGCGGCGGTCGACGAGGAGCTCGACGCGTTCTTCCACCTGTGGACGGTGAACCGGGGCGTGCTGCTGGCGCCGTTCCACAACATGTCGCTGTTCTCGCCGTTCCACGACCAGTCCGACGTCGACGCGCACACCTCCGCCTTCCGCGGGGCCGTGGAGGCACTGCTCGGATGAGCCACCCTCGTCGCGTCCCCGGCGACGTGCTGGTCCACCTGCGTCGCGCGCGCGACCACCTCGACCGGCACTTCGCCGAGCCCTTCGACCTCGACCACCTGGCGGGCCTCGCCGGGATGAGCAGGTACCACTTCCTCCGGTCCTTTGCCCTCACCTACCGCACCACGCCGGCCGCCTACCTCGCCGAACGGCGCGTCGAGCGGGCGCAGGACCTGCTGCGCGCGGCCAACCTCACCGTGACCGAGGTGTGCCATGCGGTCGGCTACAGCAGCCTCGGCTCGTTCAGCACGAGGTTCCGCGAGATCGTCGGGGAGAGCCCCCGCGACTTCCAGCGGCGCTACGCCGCTGCCGGCAACCCGCGGATCCCGGGCTGCTACGTCTTCATGGCGGGGCTCGTCGAGCGCGACCGCGGGACCGCAACACAGGAGAAGCAGGGCGACCTCGATCCTTCCTAGGCTCGGCACATGATCACGAACATCTCCCTCCTGTCCGTCTGGGTCAAGGACATCGACGAGTCCCTCGCCTTCTACACCGACGTCCTCGGCTTCGAGGTCGGCGACGACCTCCAGCTCGGCCCCGACTTCCGCTGGTGCACGGTCTTCCACCCGCGCCAGCCCGAGGTCCACCTCCACCTGACCACGCCGAGCGGCCCGCTGCCGGACTACCTCATCGAGGCGATGAACCGTGCCCAGGACGAGGGCGGACTGCCGGGCGTCGGGATGGACGTCGACGACTGCCGCGCGACCTACGAGGAGCTGCGGGCCAAGGGCGTCGAGTTCCTCCAGGAGCCCGAGGACCGGCCGTACGGCGTCGAGGCACTGATGCGCGACAACTCGGGCAACTGGATGGTGCTGGTCGAGAAGCGCGACTACACCCCCGAGGACTTCGAGGGCGTCGACCTCGGCTGAAGGACTGCCGACGCCAGCGCTCCGGGCGTACCGTGGTGTGATGCGGCTCTGGCTCCAGGTCGTCGGCCTGGTCCTGCTCACGGGTGCCACCACCCGGGTGGCGGTCGCGTGCTGCCTCGGCGACATCGTGCGGTGGCGCAGCTACCGGCTCGCGGCCGCCCTCGTGCAGCGCCTGCGACGACGCCGGGCGGAGGTGCTGCCGCTGCGCCGGCCGATCGAGCAGGTGGGCAGCGACCTCTACCGGTTGCACGTGGCCTTCCACCGCGGAGGCATGCGGTTCGCCAAGTACGAGGGGTGCCGCCAGGCCTACGACGCGGTCCTCGCCGAGGCGGCCGACATGGCCGGGCTCGACCACCTGCTCGGCGTCCTGGCCCCCGGCTCCGAGCTCGACCGCGAGCGCGAGCGCGTCGAGCTCCTGCTGCGCCACCACGGCCTGCTGCCGCCGTACGCCGCCTGAGGCCCGTCCGAGGAGCTCGGGTCAGTCCGGCGGGAGCCGGTCGAGGACGCCCGCGGCGAGCGCCGCCTCCGCGTACGCCGCGGCGAGGGTGTCGACGGTCTCGTGCGCGTTGAGCCCGGAGGGGTTGGGCACGACGAACACGCGCGAGTCCCCCCAGCCCTCCGGCTGCTCGCCGGCGCGCGCCGTCCGTCGGCCGAACGCCGTGCGGTAGGCGGTGATGCCCGCGACCGCGACGACGCTCGGGCGGCGCCCGGCGACGAGGGCGCGCAGCCGCTCGCCGCCCTCCTGCAGCTCGTCGGCGGTCAGCTCGTCGGCGCGCGCCGTCGCGCGCGCGACCAGGTTGGTGATGCCGATCCCCCGTCGACGCAGGACGTCCCGGTCCGCGTCGGTCATGCCCGCGGAGGGGTCGACGGGGTGCGTCAGGATCCCGCCGCGCAGCAGGGCCGGGTAGAAGCGGTTGCCGGGGTGGGCGAAGTGGGTCTGCGTGGCCGCGGTCCACAGCCCCGGGTTGATGCCCACGAAGAGCAGGCGCAGCGGCTTGTCGGGATCGGGCAGCAGGTCGGGCACCTCGACGTCGCGGAACGACTCCAGCTCGGCCCTGGTGAACCCCATGGGTCCATCGTGCCCGGCGCTCAACCCTCCACGGCGCCGGGGGTGCCCGGGCCGTCGGGGTCTCCCACGTCGTCGAGATCGTCGAGCAGCCGCGTCTCGGCACGCTCCTGCCCGACGAGGGTCCAGGCGTCCGCGCAGAGCCGGTGGAGCTCGGCCTCGAGCAGCGGGCGCCCCTCCTGCGACGCGCCGGGTGCCAGCTCGCGCAGGAGGGCGCGCACCCGCTCCTCCGCGCCGCGGATCGCCTCCACGGTGGGCACGGCGGCCAGCCCGGAGTCCGCGTACGCCACGGCGCCGAGGTAGTCGTCCCACGCCATCGCCGGACCCGGTGCCATCGTGACGGTGCGCGGCCAGACGTCGCGCCACGTCAGACCGCGGCCTCGTAGCCAGACCCACGCGGTCGGCGCAGCAGCGAGCACCGACCAGCCCGGGTGACCACCCAGCGCGAGCCCGAACGTGGCGAGCAGGCCGACCACCACCGCGGCCGTCCCGGCCGCGACCCCACGCCGTCGTCGTCGCAGAGCGCTCACGCCCACCAGCAGCGGGTCCGCCGGATCCGGCCGCCGGACGTCGGGGCCGGCGGCACGGGCGTACATCGCCGCCCGCCGCCGCGAGTAGGCGGCGAAGTCGAGGTCGTACTGCCCACCGCCCAGCGCGGCCGTCGCCGCGTCGGCGCTGAGGTCGCTGGCCTCCGAGGCCTCCTGTGCGGTCGGGCCGACCACGGCCGGCAACCGGTCGAGTGGAGAGACGCCGCGTCCGGCGGGAAGACTCGCCTGCCGGGCGCGCCACTCCTCGGAGGTGGCCCAGGTGAGGGCGCCTGCACGCTGGACCTCCGTCATCACGTCCTCGGCGGGCCACACGCGCTTGTCCCAGCGGCGCGCCTCGCGCCGCAGGAGCCGCCGGACGTGGCCGACCCGGGACAGGGCGACGCCCCGCGCCGGGTTGGCGGGCTCCACCGAGCCGAGCCGGAGGCCTTCGAGGACGTCGAGCCACGGACGCGCCAGCACGGCCCACAGCCCGACCTGCCCGGCGCGTCGCCGAGCCCGCCAGACCACGACGGGGGCGAGCAGCAGGCCGAGCAGGAAGCAGAGGACGGCGAGGCCGGACAGTCCGTCGCCCCCGACGTCGGAGAGCACGACGAGGTAGAGGAGCGCCACTCCGTAGCCCACGTAGCCGACCGCGGTCCCGGTCCTGGCCGGCGCGACGCCGTCGAGGGCGACCGGGCGGCGCGGGTTGGGCACGTACGGCTGCCCGCCGGGCGTGGCGTACCACTCGAGCCGCTGCGCCACCAGCGCCTCGATGTCGTGCTCGCGTGCTGTGTCGTCCCCCGTCACCGGCGACACCCTAGGTGCACCGGGACCGACATGCACGAGACCCCGCCCCCCTTGCGGGAGACGGGGTCTCGAGTGGTGCGGGTGCGCCCTGGGGCGCTCAGATCACTTGGTGATCTTGGTGACGCGGCCGGCGCCGACGGTGCGGCCACCCTCGCGGATGGCGAAGCGCAGGCCCTCGTCCATCGCGATGGGCTGGATGAGCTCGACCGACATCTCGGTGTTGTCACCCGGCATGACCATCTCGGTGCCCTCGGGCAGGGTCACGACACCGGTCACGTCCGTGGTCCGGAAGTAGAACTGCGGACGGTAGTTGTTGAAGAACGGCGTGTGACGGCCGCCCTCGTCCTTCGAGAGGATGTAGACCGAGGCCTCGAAGTTGGTGTGCGGGGTGGTCGTGCCCGGCTTGATGACGACCATGCCGCGCTCGACGTCCTCGCGCTTGGTGCCACGGAGGAGCAGACCGACGTTCTCGCCCGCCTGGCCCTCGTCGAGGAGCTTGCGGAACATCTCGACACCGGTGACGGTGCTCTTCTGCGAGCCCTCGCGGATGCCGATGATCTCGACCTCCTCGTTGACCTTGACGATGCCGCGCTCGATGCGACCGGTGATGACGGTGCCACGACCGGTGATCGTGAAGACGTCCTCGACGGGCATGAGGAACGGCTTGTCGGTGTCACGCTCGGGGGTCGGGATGTAGTCGTCCACGGCCTGCATGAGCTCGGCGACCGAGTCGCCCCACTTGGCGTCGCCCTGCAGCGCCGGGAAGGCGGCAACGCGGACCACGGGGATGTCGTCGCCCGGGAACTCGTACTCGGAGAGGAGCTCGCGCACCTCCATCTCGACGAGCTCGATGAGCTCCTCGTCGTCGACCATGTCGCACTTGTTGAGCGCCACGACCAGGGCGGGCACGCCGACCTGGCGGGCGAGCAGCACGTGCTCGCGGGTCTGCGGCATCGGGCCGTCGGTGGCGGCGACCACGAGGATCGCGCCGTCCATCTGCGCCGCGCCGGTGATCATGTTCTTGATGTAGTCGGCGTGACCGGGGCAGTCGACGTGCGCGTAGTGGCGCACCTCGGTCTGGTACTCGACGTGCGCGATCGAGATCGTGATACCGCGCTGGCGCTCCTCGGGAGCCTTGTCGATCTGGTCGAACGCCGAAGCCTCGTTGAGGTCCGGGTGCTTGTCGTGCAGCACCTTGGTGATCGCCGCGGTCAGCGTCGTCTTGCCGTGGTCGATGTGACCGATGGTGCCGATGTTGACGTGCGGCTTGGTCCGCTCGAACTTCGCCTTAGCCACTGGGGCTCCTCCTGATTGTTGTTCTCTGCGTGTGAGAGTTGGTGACTCGTGGGTGTGGGGTGGTGCTGGTGCCGAGGATCCGGACGCGGTTACTCGCCGCGGACCTTCTTCACGATCTCGTCGGCGATGTTCGTCGGAACCTCGGCGTACGAGTCGAACTCCATCGAGTACGACGCCTGACCAGAGGTCTTGGACCTCAGGTCGCCAACGTACCCGAACATCTCTGAGAGCGGCACGAGGGCACTGACGACCAGGTCGCCGTGACGCTCCTCCTGGGCCTGGATCTGGCCGCGGCGGGAGTTGATGTCGCCGATGACCGTGCCGAGGAAGCTCTCCGGGGTGGTCACCTCGACGGCGAACATCGGCTCGAGCAGCACGGCCTGCGCCTTGTGCGCCGCCTCCTTGAACGCCTGGATGCCGGCGATCTTGAACGCGAGCTCGGAGGAGTCGACGTCGTGGTAGGCGCCGTCCTCGAGGGTGACCTTCACGTCGACCATCGGGAAGCCGGCCTTGACGCCGAACTGCAGCGCCTCCTGCGCGCCCTGGTCGACCGAGGGGATGTACTCCTTCGGCACGCGACCACCGGACACGGCGTTGACGAACTCGTAGCCCGCGCCGGTGCCGGTCTCGGGGTCGATGTTCGGCTCGATGGAGATGACCACCTTGGCGAACTGGCCGGACCCACCGGTCTGCTTCTTGTGGGTGTAGGAGTGGTTCTCCACCTTGCGGCGGATGGTCTCGCGGTAGGCGACCTGCGGCTTGCCGACGGTGGCCTCGACCTTGAACTCGCGCTTCATCCGGTCGACGAAGACCTCGAGGTGGAGCTCGCCCATGCCGGCGATGATGGTCTGGCCGGTCTCCTCGTCCGTCTTGACGGTGAAGGTGGGGTCCTCCTCGGTGAGCCGCTGGATCGCGGTGCCGAGCTTCTCCTGGTCACCCTTGGTCTTGGGCTCGATCGCGACCTCGATCACCGGGGCCGGGAACGTCATCGACTCGAGGACGACCTGGTTCTGCGGGTCGGACAGGGTGTGGCCGGTCTTGGTGTCCTTGAGGCCCATGACGGCGACGATCTGGCCGGCGCCGACCGACGCGATCTCCTCACGCTTGTTGGCGTGCATCTGGTACACCTTGCCGATCCGCTCCTTGCGGCCGTTGACCGAGTTGACCACGGTCGAGCCGGCCTCCAGCTTGCCGGAGTAGACGCGGACGTAGATCAGCTTGCCCAGGTGCGGGTCGGAGGCGATCTTGAACGCCAGGCCCGAGAAGGGCTCGTCGTCGTTGGGCAGGCGCCGGATCTCGGTGTCCTCGTCGTTGGGCTTGTGGCCCACGATCGCGTCCACGTCGAGCGGCGAGGGGAGGTAGTCGACGACCGCGTCGAGCAGGGGCTGGACGCCCTTGTTCTTGAAGGCGGTGCCAGTGAGGATCGGGTTGAGCTTGTCGGCGAGCGTGGCGCGACGGATGGCGGCCTTGAGGGTCGGCACGTCGAACGTGTCGCCGTCCTCGAGGTAGGCCTCCATGATGTCGTCGTCGGCCTCGGCCACGGTCTCCACGAGCTTCTCGCGGTACTCGGCGGCCTTCTCGGCGAGGTCGGCCGGGATCTCCTCGACCACGTAGTCCTCGCCCATCTCGGTCTCGCCGCGCCAGACCTTGGCGTGCATCTCGACCAGGTCGACGACGCCGATGAAGTCGGACTCGGCACCGATCGGGAGCTGCAGGACCAGCGGGGTGGCGTGGAGACGCTCGACGATCGAGTCGACGCACTTGTAGAAGTCGGCGCCGGTGCGGTCGAGCTTGTTGATGAAGCACATCCGCGGGACGGCGTACTTGTTGGCCTGGCGCCACACGGTCTGGGACTGCGGCTCGACGCCGGCGACACCGTCGAAGACGGCCACGGCGCCGTCGAGGACGCGCAGCGAGCGCTCGACCTCGACGGTGAAGTCCACGTGGCCGGGCGTGTCGATGATGTTGATCTGGTGCTTCTTCCACCAGCAGGTCGTCGCGGCGGACGTGATGGTGATGCCGCGCTCCTGCTCCTGCTCCATCCAGTCCATCGTGGCGGCGCCCTCGTGGACCTCACCGATCTTGTAGGTGATGCCGGTGTAGAAGAGGATGCGCTCGGTGGTGGTGGTCTTGCCGGCGTCGATGTGCGCCATGATGCCGATGTTGCGGACCTGCTTGAGGTCGGTGGTGATGTCGACAGCCACTGTTGTGTCTCAGTCCCTCGGAAGTCAGTTGGGGTTGGGGCGGGAGGTCGTACGCCGCGGGTCGGCGGGGCGTACGACCTCCCCGCGTCACCAGCGGTAGTGGGCGAAGGCCTTGTTGGACTCGGCCATCTTGTGGGTGTCCTCGCGCTTCTTCACAGCGGCACCGAGGCCGTTGCTCGCGTCGAGGATCTCGTTCATCAGGCGCTCGGACATGGTCTTCTCGCGACGGTCCTGGGCGTAGCCCACGAGCCAGCGCAGGGCCAGCGTGGTGGAGCGGTTGGCCTTGACCTCGACCGGGACCTGGTAGGTCGCGCCGCCGACGCGGCGGGACTTGACCTCGATGGCCGGCTTGACGTTGTCCATCGCGCGCTTCAGCGTGACGACCGGGTCGGTGCCGGTCTTCTCGCGGCAGCCCTCGAGGGCGGTGTAGACGATGCGCTGCGCCACAGCCTTCTTGCCGTCCTGGAGGACCTTGCTGACGAGCTGGGTGACCAGCTGCGAGCCGTAGACCGGGTCGACGACGAGGGGACGCTTGGGAGCGGGACCCTTGCGAGGCATTACTTCTCCTTCTTCGCGCCGTAGCGGCTGCGGGCCTGCTTGCGGTTCTTGACACCCTGGGTGTCGAGCGAGCCGCGGATGATCTTGTAGCGGACACCGGGAAGGTCCTTCACACGGCCGCCGCGCACGAGCACGATCGAGTGCTCCTGCAGGTTGTGACCGACACCCGGGATGTAGGCGGTGACCTCGACGCCACTGCTCAGGCGCACACGGGCGACCTTGCGGAGGGCGGAGTTCGGCTTCTTCGGGGTGGTCGTGTAGACGCGGGTGCAGACGCCACGGCGCTGCGGGGATCCCTTCAGGGCAGGCGTCTTGTTCTTGGACACCTTGTCCTGGCGGCCCTTGCGGACCAGCTGGTTGATGGTGGGCACCGGGTGGTTCCCTCTCTCTGTCTGCTCATCACGGTCCGACGCGGTGCCGGACTCGGGTGTCGTGCGTTGTTGCATGTGCCTCTGCGACTGCGGGCGGGCGGCGCCTCGACGGGCCGACCCGCGGACCAGCACGGTCCGAGCATGCGCATGGGTCTGGACGGACCAGACACAAGGATTGAGGCTACTCGGGCGCTACGGCAGGGTCAAAATGCCGCCGGAGCCTTCTCCGTGGGCCTCGCACCCAGCGTAGCCGCCCGCTCCGAACGGGCCCGGTCGAGCCGCAGGTGGACCAGCGCCGAGACCGCCACGCCGGCGATGGTCAGCATGCCCCCGCCGAGCAGGGTCCAGCGGGCGCCGTACTCCTCGCCGATCCACCCGATGATGGGGGCGCCGACGGGCGTGCCGCCCATGAAGATCATCAGGTAGAGCGCCATCACCCGGCCGCGCACACCGGCGTCGGTGTGCAGCTGCATGTAGGTGTTGGCGCTGGTGATGAAGGTCAGCGCGGTGAGGCCGGTGACCGGCGCGAGCAGCGCGAAGGTGAGGTAGGACGGCATCAGCCCGGCCAGCACGACGCTGGCGCCGAAGGCCAGGGCGGCGCCGACGACGAGGCGCTGGCGCACCTGGGGGCGACGGGCCGCGAGCAGGGCGCCGGTGAGCGAGCCGACTGCGAGGAAGGTGCCCAGCAGCCCGAACTCCTCCGGCCCCTTGCCGAAGACCTCGGTCGCCATCAGCGCGGAGGTGATCTGGAAGTTCAGGCCGAAGGTGCCGGCGAAGAAGACCAGGCTCAGCACGAGCAGCAGGTCGGGGCGGGCGCGTACGTAGGCGACGCCCTCGCGGATCGCGCCGGGGCCGCGGTCGGCGGGCGCGGCGGCGTCGATGCGGCTGGCGTCGAGGTGGCGCAGCGACCAGATGGGGGCGGCGTACGAGAGCGCGTTGATCAGGATCACCCAGCCGGTGGCGACCGAGCCGCCGCCGAAGGCGGCGATCAGCACGCCGGCGAGACCGGGCCCGACGAGGCGTGCGGCGTTGAAGCTCGCGGAGTTGAGGCCCACGGCGTTGGTGAGGTCGACCGGGTCGACGAGCTCGGAGACGAAGGACTGGCGCGCGGGGGCGTCGAAGGCGGACGCCGAGCCGAGCAGGAAGGCGAGGACGTAGACGTGCCACACCTCGGCCGTCCCGGTCACGGCGAGGATGCCGAGCACGGCGGCCGGCAGGGCCATGCCGAGGTTGGTCAGCTGGAGCAGCCGCTGCTTGGGCATCCGGTCGGCGACGAGCCCCGCGAAGGGTGTGAGCAGCAGGAAGGGCAGGAACTGCAGGCCGGTCGTGATGCCGAGCGCGGTCGCGCCGGAGCCGACGGCGAGCTGGAGGACGAGCCAGTCCTGGGCGACGCGCTGCATCCAGGTGCCGGTGTTGGACACGACACCGCCGGCGGCGTAGCGGCGGTAGTTGGGGTTCGCGAGGGAGCGGAACGTGGGACTCGTGGTGACTCCTCGGGTGGGGTGTCGGTCAGGTGGTCGGCGGGGTGCCGGTCAGTCGGTGCCGGTCGGTCGGTGCCGGTCAGTCGGCCTGCGCGAGGCGGGCCAGGATCGGTGCCGCGTCGCGCAGGGTCGCGCGCTCGGCCGGCGTGAGGCTGCCGAGCTGCCGGGCGAGCCAGGCGTCGCGCCGCTGGCGGTCGGCGAGGACCGCGGCGCGGCCGGCGTCGGTGAGCGAGACCACGACCTGGCGGCCGTCGGTCTCGTGGGGCCGGCGCACGACGTAGCCGTCGGCCTCGAGGCAGTTGACCGTGCGCGTCATCGACGGCGGCTGCACCCGCTCGGCGCGGGCCAGGTCTCCGACGGTCTGCTCCCCCGTGCGGACGAGCAGGCCCAGGACGACCATCTGGCTGATGCTCAGGTCGTTGTCGGGGTGGCGCTCGGAGATCAGGCGGCGGCGCAGGCGCATGACGCCGGCCCGGAGCTCGGAGGCGAGCCCGGTGTCGGTGCGGAGGTCGGCGGTCGGCATGTCGTTAGCATAACTCATTACCTGTGCTAACTATTCCGCGGGCGTACGGCTCTCGAGCAATCCCCGGATGGCCGGGGATCGCTGAACTTGTCGGGCCTTGTACGGGCCGACGGCTTCAGGAACCGCCGGCCGGCCGGGGATCGCTGAATTTGTCAGGCAGTTCCTCGGCGGGGCCGGGAGCCGTCAGGAGAGCCAGCCGCTGATGGGGGTGTAGGCGAAGTAGACGACGAACAGGCCGGCCACGACCCACATCAGCGGGTGCACGTCGCGCACCTTGCCGACGACGACCTTGATCAGCACGTAGGCCACGAAGCCGGCGCCGATGCCGACCGAGATGGAGTACGTGAACGGCATCAGCACGATCGTGAGGAAGGCCGGGATGGCCAGCTCGAGGTCGCGCCAGTCGATGTCGGCGACCTGCTGCATCATCAGGAAGCCGACGAGCACGAGGGCAGGCACGGCGGCCTCCGACGGGATGGCCGCCACCAGCGGGGTGAAGAAGGTCGCGAGCAGGAACAGCACCCCGGTCACGATGGAGGCCAGGCCCGTACGGGCGCCCTCGCCGACGCCCGACGCGCTCTCGATGTACGAGGTGTTCGAGGAGACACCGGCCGCACCGCCCGCCATGGCGGCGACCGAGTCGACGACCAGGATGCGCTGCGCGTGGGGCGGGGTGCCCTCCTCGTCGTTGAGGCCGGCCTCGGCTCCGATGGCCGTCATCGTGCCCATCGTGTCGAAGAAGTCGGCGAGCAGGAGGGAGAACACCAGCAGGAGTGCGGCCAGCACGCCGGTGCCGGCGCTGCCGAACGCACCGAACAGGTCGACGTCGCCGAGGGTGTCGAACGACGGCAGGCCGACGACGTCACCGCTCAGGGTCGGCACGCTGAGCGACCAGCCCTTCGGGTTGTCCGCCGACGAGGCGCCGAGGTCGCCGATGGCCTCGACCACGACTGCGAGGACCGTGGTGACGACGATCGAGATCAGGATCGCGCCCCGCACCCGGCGCACCCACAGCGCGATGGTCAGCACCAGGCCGACGCAGAACACCAGCACCGGCCAGCCGCCGAGGTGCCCGTCGGCGCCCAGCTGCACCGGGACGGTCGTGTTGAAGGCGTCGGGGATGCGGGTGACGACGCGGGCGTCGACGAAGCCGATCAGTGCGATGAACAGGCCGATGCCGACCGAGATCGCCACCTTGAGCTGCTGGGGCACGGCGTGGAAGACCGCCTTGCGGAAGCCGGTGAGCACCAGCAGCAGGATGACGATGCCCTCGAGCACCACGAGTCCCATCGCGGCCTCCCAGGTGGACTGGCGCGCGATCGTGTTGGCGACGAACGCGTTGAGCCCGAGGCCCGTCGCCAGCGCGAGCGGGAAGTTGGCGAAGCCGCCCATCGCGATGGTGAGCACGCCCGCCACCAGCGCCGTGCCGGCCGCGATCGCCGGGATGCCGCTGCCGGGCTCGGCGCCGCCGCCGAGGAACGCCCCGGTGGAGTCGGGCACGAATCCGAGGATCAGGGGGTTCAGCACGATGATGTAGGCCATCGTCAGGAAGGTCACGACCCCGCCGCGCACCTCGCGACCGACGGTCGAGCCCCGCCGGCTGATCTCGAAGAACCCGTCGAGGCCGGAGGTCCGGGGCGGCTGCGGTGCGGTCGTCGTGTGGTCGCTCACGGGATCGGAGTCTGGCAGAAGCATGTGACCTGCATGTTTCGCCTCGCCGCGCCGTTGTAGCGTGACCGCGTGGACCTGGGTGACGAGCAGCCGACGCAGCACGAGATCGGCCGGCGCACCTACATCGTCGCGCAGGTCGAGCCGCTCGACGTCGACGGTGTCCGCACCACCGAGGTCGGCACGGCGCTGTGGCTGCTGGGCTTCCTCGGGCTCCTGCCGTTCTGGGGCGCACTCGAGGAGAGCGGTCGCACCTGGTGGCTGTGGACCTGCCTGGCCGGGTTCGGGCTCGGCCTCTGCGGCCTGGAGTACTGCCGGCGCCGCCGCAAGGAGCGCGCCGCCCTGCAGGCCGGGGCATGAGCCTGCCCCCGACCCGCTGGGCGCTCGGCGGGCAGGCCAACGATGGCTACGGCCGCAAGTTCGCCGAGCTCGTCGCCTCGGGCGAGGACGTCGACGGCGAGGCCCGCCTGGCCGACACCCTTCTCCCCCGGCGCGGCCGGGTCCTCGACATCGGGTCGGGCATGGGCCGGGTCGCGGCGGCACTCTCCGCACGCGGGCACCACGTCGTCGCGGTCGAGCCCGACCCGGCACTGGCCGAGCAGTCCCGGCGCACCTATGCCGACCTCGAGGTGCTCGAGCTCGACGCCCGCTCGCTCGACGCCGACACGCTGGCCGGGCTCGGGAGCCCCGCCGCGTACGACCTCGCCGTGCTCGTCGGCAACGTCATGGTCTTCCTCGCCGACGGGACCGAGCGCGAGGTGCTCGGGCGCGTACGCGGCCTCCTGGCGCCCGGCGGTCGCGTGCTGGTCGGCTTCCACCTGCGCGGGGGGCCGCCGACCGCCAGGACGTACCCGGCGGAGGAGTTCGTCGCCGACGTCGAGGCCAGCGGGCTGCGGGTCGACCTGCGGGCCGGTTCGTACGAGCTGCACCCGCCCGACGACGGCTACGGCGTGTGGGTGCTCTCGCGCGACGACGCCCCGCAGGTCGAGACCAGCTTCGGGCACCCGAGCCCCATCGGCGACACCGACGGCTGATTCGACGCGCTCGTGCGACGCCGTCCCTCAGTCGCGTCGCTGGTTCGATCTGGCCGTACCCACGTCACGACCTCGTTCCTCGGTCGCGACTGCGCGTCTCAGAGCGCCTCGACCTCGTCGTCGGTCAGCGTGTCGAAGACGTGGTCCGGCATCGGCAGCGGCTGCTGCTTGCGGGCGAGCTTGACCTCGGAGTGCGCGCCGCAGCCGTGGTCGAGGGTGACCACCCTGCCGTCGTCGTTGGCGTTGCCGTTGGCGCAGACGCCGAACCGCTCGGACAGCGAGCCGTTGAGGCGCACCAGGAAGCCGCAGGACCAGCAGTGCTCGGGGGCGCTCCTGGCCAGCGGGGCGTCGGGCCCGCCCTCTCCGGCGGCCCAGCGCTCGGCGGCCATGTCGATGCCCTCGCGGCTCAGGGTCCGCACGCGGCCGAGGCCGAGGTCCTCGGCCACCCGGCGCACCTGGGCGCGAGCATCGCCGTCGAGGGGCGTGTCGAGCGGGTCGTCGCCGACGAGGTAGGTCGGGACCAGCCGGGCGTCCTCGTCCTCGACGGGAAGCAGGTCACCCGGGGAGAGGTCGCCGGGCTGGAGGCGCTCCTTGTAGGGCACCCACGGCGGCGCCACGATCGCCTCGTCGCCGGGCAGCAGGACGACCTCGTTGACGGTGAGGTCCTTGCCGCGCTTGGCACGGGTCATCGTCACCGACCAGTACCAGCCGGGGTAGCCCGCGCGCGTGCACGCGAAGTGGTGGGTGACCACGCGCTCGCCGTCGGCCCGTACGCCGAGGTGGTCACCGACGTCACCGGGCTCGGCGGCCTCGAGGGCGACGGCGCGGGCGAGGTCCACGGCCTTGGCGAGGGCCGCGTCCGGCTTGCCGGCACGGGTGGGGAGAGCGATCACCCGCGCATCATCGCAAATGGTCGGTCGTCCTGTCCCGCCGGGACGTCAGGCGGGACGTCAGCCGGGACGTCAGCCGGACGTCAGGCGGGACGGCGTGCGCCGCGGTGTCGGGCGCGTAGGTCAAGATGGTGCCCGTGACCTCCGAGCGCCCCGACACCGCTGCGGGACAGGAGCAGGAGACGCCACCCACGCCCGGCGAGACCCCGCGCGCGGCCTCGGACCCCGCCGCGCCGCGGCCACGCAGGATGGTGCACCGGTCGCTGTCCGGCGCCGCCCGTGGGGTCCGGGCCGCCGGCCGAGGAGCCCGCGTCGCCGGGCGCGGCGCCGGGACGGCCGGTCACTACGCGGTCTCGCAGGCCAGGCGGGCGGCACGCGCGGAGGGCGCGGGCGACTCCGGGCTCTCGCGCCTGATCGAGCTCCACGCCTTCAACGCCGCCGGCGACGCCGCGGTGGCGATCTCGCTCGCCGGCACGCTCTTCTTCCAGGTCCCGACCGGCGAGGCGCGTGGCCAGGTCGCGCTGTTCCTCGGCCTCACGATGCTCCCGTTCGCGATCGTGGCGCCACTCATCGGGCCGTTCCTCGACCGCTTCAGCCACGGGCGTCGCTGGGCCGTCGGCGCGACCATGGCGATCCGCTGCTTCCTGTGCTGGGTGCTCGCCACCGCCGTCGTGACCGGGTCCGGCTGGCTGTTCCCCGCCGCGCTCGGCTGCCTCGTGGCGTCCAAGGCGTACGGCGTGACGCGGGCCGCGGCGGTGCCGAGGCTGCTGCCTCCCGACCTCACCCTGGTCAAGGCCAACGCACGCGTCTCGCTGGCCGGCGTGGTCGGCGCCGGCGTCTCGGCGCCGCTGGCCGTCCTGGCCTCGACCTTCGGCCCGGAGTGGTCGCTGCGCTACGGCTTCGTCGTGTTCGTGCTCGCCACCATCTGGGCGATCCGGCTCCCGGAGAAGGTCGACGCCAGCCAGGGCGAGGGTGAGCTGGTGCTGACCGGCCCGACCGACCAGGGCGGCACCTCCCGCCGCCCGCGCACCCGGATCCCGGGCGCGGTGGCGTTCGCGCTGCGCGCCAACTGCGGCCCACGCTGGCTGTCGGGGTTCCTCACGATGTTCATGGCGTTCCTGCTGCGCGACAACCCCATCGGCGACTGGCGCCCCGAGGTGCTGCTCGGCCTGGTCATCGGCGCAGCCGGGCTCGGCAACACCCTCGGCATCGCGATCGGGTCGGTGCTCAGACGCCTGAACCCCGCGGTGACCGTCGTGCTCGCCCTGCTCGCCGACGTCGCCGTCGCGGCGCTGGCCGCGCTCTTCTACGGCCTGGTGACGCTGGTGCTGCTCGGCCTCACCGCCGGGCTGGCGCAGTCGCTGGCCAAGCTGTCGCTCGACTCGACGATCCAGCGAGACGTCCCGAGCCGGATCCAGGCGAGCGCCTTCGCCCGCTCCGACACCACGCTCCAGCTGGCCTGGGTGATCGGCGGCTTCGTGGGCATCGCGATGCCGCTGATGCCGCAGCTCGGCCTCGGCATCGCCGCCGGCGTGCTCGGCGCGTGGGCGACCTTCGTGCTGGTCAGCCGACGGCGTCCAGCAGCGCCGGCCCGCGCCTGACGGCGGACCCCGCGGACGCGCTCAGATCTCGAGCTCGTCGGCCAGCGCCCGCAGCACCTTGGCCGTGCCGCGGGCAGCGGCGCGCTCCGGGTGCCGGCCGCGCCGGTAGGTCTCCTCGACGCCCTCGAGCATCTTGATGAGGTCCTCGACGATGGTGACCATCGCCTCGGGCTGCTTGCGCTGCGCGTTGCGCTGGTTGCGCGAGACCGAGGCGGGCGCGTCGAGGACGCGGACCTGCAGCGCCTGCTCACCGCGGCGCCCCTGGGCGATGCCGAACTCGACCTTGGCGCCGGCCTTGAGGGTGGTGGTCCCCTCGGGCAGTGCGTCGGAGTGCACGTAGACGTCCGGGCCGTCCTCCTGCGACAGGAAGCCGAAGCCCTTCTCCGCGTCGTACCACTTCACCTTGCCACTCGGCACGGTCCACCCCACTCAGCTCTGCGCGCGCCTCCGCGCCGGCCGCGCGCATCGCGGCCCGGCACAGGATAGGCGGCGGCGTGGCTCGCCGACCAACGGGTTGCGCGCTCGTGCGCCGGGCACCCACCCGGGATCCTCCACGTGACGGGTGGGACCATGGGACACTCGGAGGTCCACCGCGCGGGGGCGCGGGGGGCGGACCGGTGGCACAGGGCGATCAGCAGCGGGAGGGCGACGTGCGGGCACGACGAGCGGGCAGGACGGTCGGGTGCGCCCTGCTCGCGCTCGGCCTGGGCCTGACGACCGGCGGCGTCGCGACCGCCGACGACGCCTCGACCCCGGGCACTCCCCCTCCGCTGACCCTCGTCACCCTCACGGGCGCCGGGACCGCCGCCGGACGCGTCGGTGCCGAGGAGCTCCTCGCACGACAGGACGCCGTCCTCGCCGCGGTCGGGGCCGACCAGCCCGTCTACCGCTGGACCACCGCGCTCAACGGGTTCGCCGCCCGCCTGACCGACGCCCAGCTCGCAGCGCTCGACGGCCAGCAGGCGGTCGCCTCGGTCGAGGCCGACACCGTGCGTCCGCTCGCCGGGAGCACGTCGCTGACCGCGGTGCGCCGCGCCTCCGCCAGCCCGCGGCTGCGCGGCGGCGCGGGCGTGGTGATCGGTGTCGTCGACTCGGGCATCGCGCCGGAGTCGCCGGCCCTCGCAGACGTCCCCGGCCTCGGCGCCGACCCGCAGGACTTCGCCGGCGCCTGTGTCGAGGGCGACGGGTGGACGGCCGACGAGTGCACGCGCAAGGTCGTCGGGGCACGGTGGTACGTCGAGGGCTTCGGCGCCGACCGGGTGCGCTCCTCGGAGTCGCTCTCCCCGCTCGACGTGCTCGGGCACGGCACCCAGGTCTCCTCGGTGGCGGCCGGCAACGCCGGTGTGAGCGTCCGGGTCGACGGTCGCCCGGCCGGCAGCTTCGGCGGTGTCGCACCGCAGGCCCGCATCGCCTCCTACAAGGCGTGCTGGGGAGCACCCGACCCGACCGACGACGGCTGCTCGACCGCCGACGTGGTGTCCGCAGTGGACGCCGCGGTCGCCGACGGGGTCGACGTGCTGAGCCTCGCGCTGGCGGGCGGCGACGGCCTCGACACCCTCCAGCTCGCCCTGCTCGGCGCCGCGGAGGCCGACATCGTGGTGATGGGCGCCGCGGGCAACTCCAGCGACGCGGCGTACGCCTCCCACGCCGGGCCGTGGGTCACCACCGTCGGCGCGGCCGTGGGCCGCATGTCGCGAGGACGCGTGAGGCTGCCCGGCGGTCGGTCGTGGACCGGCGGCGGCCGCCCGGGCGACGTACGCGGCCGGGTGGTGCTGGCCCGGGATGCCGCGACCCCCGGCGCCTCGCGCCGGGACGCTGCCGAGTGCCGCCCCGACGCCCTCGACGCACGGAAGGTCGCGGACCGCATCGTGGTGTGCCGCCGCGGCGGGATCGGCCGGATCGACAAGTCCGAGGCGGTCTCGCGGGCCGGCGGACGCGCCATGGTGCTGGTCAACGGCGGCCCCGGCGCCGTCAGCGCCGACTTCCACTCCGTGCCGACGGTCCACCTGACCGCGGCGGACGGCCGGACGTTCAGCCGCTGGGCGGCCCGGCACCCGGATGTCAGGGTGCGGATGTCGCGGGTGCTCGGCGACCCCGGCACCCGACGCTCGGCGCCGTGGAGCGCCGCTGGGGACCCGCGCGGTTCGACCGTCAAGCCCGACGCGGTGGCCGACGGCGACGCGGTCCTCGGCGCGCTGCCGGAGTCGGCCGGACGCAGCTGGGGCGTCTTCAGCGGCAGCTCGGCCGCCACCGCCCACGCCAGCGGGCTCGCCGCGCTGCTCCTGGGCCGCCACGACGACTGGTCGGCGGCGAGGGTCCGGTCGCTCGTCGTGACGTCTGCCCGCCCGATCCCCGGCTCGTCGGTCCTCGAGCAGGGCTCGGGCGCGCTGCCCGGCCGCGCACCCACCGCACACCTGGCCCTCGACGTCTCGCCGCGCGCCTGGCGACGTGCGCTGCGCACGCGCTCGCTGGCCCGCCTCAACACCAGCTCGGTGCTGCTGCCGGCGCGCCGGTCCCGTGCCGTGCGCACCGTGACCAACGTGGGCAGCCGTCCCGAGTACTTCTCCGTCACCGCCCGCGGGTTCACCTCCCACCGGGTCCGCGTGCAGCCGCTCGCCGTACGCCTCGCCCCGGGCGAGTCGGCCGACTTCACGATCACGGTCTCGGGCCCCACCGGCCCGGGAGTCCTCGACGACGGCATGCTCGTGTGGCTCGGTGCCCGCGGCGGCGTCACCCGCGTGCCCGTCGCGCTGACCCGCTGATCCACGCACCGACCCCGCGACGCACGGCGGGCCGCCGCCCCCGAGGGACGACGGCCCGTGCGGGGCAGGTCGCGTCAGTCGAGCACGCGGTCGTGGCGCAGCGAGCTGGCCTTCGTCTCCTGGGCGGCGAGGACGGCGACGACGGTGATCACCGACGCGACGGTCATGTAGATCGCGACCTTGGGGACGTTGCTGACCCCGGCGCTGGCGTCGCCGAGCAGCTCGATCGCGATGATCGGGGCGAGGGCGCCGGCGAAGATCGAGGCGAGCTGGTAGCCCACCGAGGCGCCGGTGTAGCGCACCGAGGTGCCGAACAGCTCGGAGAAGAACGCCGCCTGCGGGGAGTACATCAGGGCGTGCAGGACCAGGCCGACGACGATCGCGAGGATGATCTTGCCCTCGGAGCGCGAGGCGATGAGGTCGAAGAAGACCCACGACCAGGCGGCGACGCCGACCGCGCCGGCGAGGTAGAGCGGGCGGCGTCCGACGCGGTCACTGAGCGCGCCGACGATCGGGATCGTCACGAAGTGGACGACCGAGCCGATCAGCAGGGCCTTGAGGATGAGCGACTTGTCGTCGGCGGTGCCGGCGTAGATCGTGAGGAACGAGATCGAGATGATCGTGAAGAGGTAGTAGGAGATGTTCTCCGCCATCCGCATCCCCATGGCCACGAAGACCTCCTTGGGGTACCGGCGGAAGACCTCGACCAGGGGCAGGTGGACGGTCTCCTTGGTCTCGAGCTCGGCCTTGGCCTCGGCGAAGACGGGCGACTCCTCGATGGAGAGTCGGACCCACAGGCCCACGCCGACCAGCACGGCGCTCAGCAGGAACGGGATGCGCCAGCCCCACGACTCGAAGGCCGCGTCGGACTGCACGGCCGCCAGCACCCACAGGACGCCGGTGGCGAACAGGTTGCCCAGGGCCACGCCCGCCTGCGGCCACGAGGACCAGAAGCCGCGCTGCGAGTCGTCGCCGTGCTCGGCCGCCATCAGGACCGCACCGCCCCACTCACCGCCGACCGCGAAGCCCTGCAGCAGTCGGCAGGTCAGCAGGAGCAGCGGCGCAGCCACACCGATGGAGGCGTACGTCGGCAGCAGGCCGATCGCGAACGTCGCCAGTCCCATCAGGAACAGCGAGAAGACCAGCATCTTCTTGCGGCCGACCTTGTCGCCGTAGTGGCCGAAGACGATGCCGCCGAGGGGCCGGGCGACGAAGCCGAGCGCGTAGGTGCCGAACGCGAGCAGCGTCGCGGTGGCCGGCTCGCTCTCGGGGAAGAACAACGTGCCGAAGACGAGCGCCGCCGCCGACCCGTAGAGGAAGAAGTCGTACCACTCGACGGCGGTGCCGATCAGGGAGGCGAAGACGACCTTGACGATGCTGGTGCGCTCGGGCTGGGTGCCCGGCGAACCGCTACCGGTCGCGGTGGAGGTGTCGGTGGTCATGACGTGCCTTTCATGGGGGGAGCGGTGACGGGCCGGGCGCCTCAGGCGGCGGTCCAGCCTCCGTCGAGGGACAGGGAGCTGCCGGTGATGGAGGTGCCGGCCGGGCCGCAGAGGAAGGCGACGGCGTCGGCGACCTCCTCCGGCTCGACCAGCCGCTTGAGCGGGGTGCGGGCGAGCAGGACGCTGTCGAGGACCTCGTCCTCGGGGATGCCGTGGCTGCGGGCCTGGTCGGCGAGCTGGCCCTCGACGAGGGGCGTGCGGACGTAGCCGGGGCACACGGTGTTGCTGGTGACGCCCTTGTCCGCGCCCTCGAGCGCGATGACCTTCGAGAGGCCCTCGAGGCCGTGCTTGGCGCTCACGTAGGCCGCCTTGTAGGCCGACGCGCGGTGGCCGTGGACGCTGGACACGTGCACGATCCGGCCCCAGCCCCGGGCATACATGCCGGGCAGGACCCGGCGGGCCAGCAGGAACGGGGCGTGCAGCATCACCGCGTGGATGGCGCGGAACCGCTCGGGGTCGAGCTCCTCGATGGGTGCGACGTGCTGGATGCCGGCGTTGTTGACGAGGATGTCGGCCTCGACGTCGAGCCGCCCGATCGCCGCCTCGTCGGCGAGGTCGACGACGTGGGGCGTGCCGTGGACGAGCGCGGCGACCTTGGCCACGCCCTCCTCGTCACGGTCGACGAGGTGGACCTCCGCCCCTGCCTCGGCGAGCCGTGTGGCCACGGCCGCACCGATGCCGCTGGCGGCCCCGGTCACCAGCGCGCGACGGCCGTCGAGCGCGGGCGCGATCTCTGTGACGGTGCTCATGTCCGACACCGTAGGGAGCACCGTGACGCAGGGCACATAGCCCATCC
>JAESGW010000306.1_pt1 | contig 70645 bp, 81 predicted proteins | sample 9269791 | NCBI WGS metagenome assembly JAESGW01 (sample SAMN16773120, study PRJNA677053) | algae metagenome | isolation source: Aphanocapsa lilacina HA4352-LM1 and co-occurring heterotrophs from near cave... | place: USA: Maniniholo cave, near Haena, Kauai, HI | collected 2009-07-28
GGGCACCATCAGGCCCGACTTGGCGCGCTTCTACAAGCAAAGCCCGTCAAAATCCGATATCCGCTGCTGCGCAGCCTGACGATAGCTATTCTTGCTCAGTCTCGAAGCGCAATCCGGGATTCTTGCCACAGACTCAGCCCCGGATTTCGCTTCGCTCCATCCGGGCTACATGCCCTACTGCCGCCCCATCTCACTTCGCGCAACCGCATCGCCGTCCAGCGCCTGCTCCGGATTCATGGTGATGACCACCTTGCGCAGCGTTCCGGTGAACGTGAACGGCGCCGCATAGTGCGAAACTGGACTGCCGCGGTCGCAACCGATGTCGAGGCCGGACCACGACACCAGCGTGAAGAAGCCGAACTTGCAGTCGAGCGCGCCGCACGGCTCGCCGTCCATCAAGAGACGCGCGTTCCGCATCGGTTGCGCACCCTGCGTCATGTGCAGGCCGAGCACGCGATCGCCCGGCGGGACCGGCCGCTCCGAGCGCACGACCTGATGCTCGCCGCCGATGTTGAGGTCGTGCACCAGATGACCGTTATCAAGATAGAGGCTGTAGCCCGACGTCGCATCGCCATGGGCGATCAGCACGCCGCTGTCGCCGGCCTTCACCGCGACATGCGCCTCGATCAGATAGGAACGGCCGCGCACGTCCGGCGCGACCTCGGTCGGAATATGGCCGACGCCGCCGTGGAAGATGAACTGCCGGCGATGGTGCGAGCGCGCCGCATTCTCCGCAAAGCGCGGCCCGAAACGATCGTCCAGCGGCAACACCTTGTGCGCATCCGCCTGCCGCCACCACTCGGCGATCATCGCCTGCAGCCGCTCCGGCTCCCGTTGTGCGAGGTCATCGGTCTCCGAGAAGTCGCGATCGAGATGGTAGAGCTCCCAGACATCCTTCTCGAACGGCATACCTGCCGGATGAAAGGCCACCGCCTTCCAGCCGTCGCTCCACAAACCGCGATGTCCAAACATTTCGAAATACTGCGGCTTTTCACGCGGCGCTGAGTCTGCGGACTTGAGGCTCGCCGCAAAGCTCACGCCTTCGATCGGCTGCTGCGCAACGCCGGCGATCACTTCCGGTGGCGTAATCCCGATCAGCTCCAGCAGCGTCGGCACGAGATCGCAGGCGTGACAGAACCGGTCGCGGATCTCGCCGCGCGCCGGCAACGCGTTTGGCCAGGCGATCACCAGCGGATCGCGGATACCGCCGCCGTGGGTGTTCTGCTTGTAACGCCGCAGTGGCGTGTTCGACGCCATCGCCCAGCCATGCGGGAAGTTGGAGTGGGTGTCGGGACCGCCGATGTCATCCAGGCGCCGCACCTTCTCCGCCACCGGCTCGGGCTTGAGATTGTACGGGCCCATGGCATTGATGAATCCCAGCGGCCCGCCCTCCTGGCTGGCGCCGTTGTCCGAAAGCACCAGCACCAGCGTGTCGTCGAGAATGCCGGCGGTCTCGAGGAACGCGATCAGCCGCGCCAGATGCCGGTCGGCATGATCGAGCATCGCCGCGAATGCCGCTTGCAGCCGCGTGAACACGCGCCGCTCGTCGGCGCTGTACTCGCCCCACGGCTTCACGCCGTCGTTGCGCGGCGGCAGCCTCGTGTCGGGCGGCACCAGCCCCATCTGCTTCTGCCGCGCAAACCGCCGCTCGCGCTCAACGTCCCATCCTCCGCTGAAGATCGCATCGTAATGCATGATCAGCTCGCGCGGCGCCTGATGCGGCGCGTGGCAGGCGCCCAGCGCAACCCAGGTCAGCCACGGCTGGTCGGGCCGCGCCGCGATGTGCTCGGCGACAAAGCGGATCGATTGATCGACCAGATCCTCGGTGAGGTGATAGCCGCTCTCATACGTTCCCGGCGGCGCCACGCTGGAATTGTCGCGGATCAGTTCTGGCGCATACTGGTCGGTCTCGGCATCCATGAAGCCGTAGTAGCGATCGAACCCACGCCCCAGCGGCCAGCCGTCGAACGGGCCGGTCGGGCCTGATTCCGTCAACGGCGTGACGTGCCATTTGCCGAGCATGTAGTTACGATAGCCGTGTGGCCGCAGCATCTCGGCGATCGTTCCGGCCTCCTTCGCGATCTTGCCACGATAGCCGGGATAGCCGCTGTCGAAATTGGCGAGGCAGCCGACGCCGACGGAGTGGTGATTGCGTCCGGTCAGCAGCGCCGAGCGCGTCGTCGAGCACATCGCCGTGGTGTGAAAGCCCGAATAGCGCAAACCGCGCGCCGCCAACCGGTCGATGGTCGGCGTCGCGATCGGCGAGCCGTAGCAGCCGAAATCGGAGAAGCCGACGTCGTCGAACAGCACCACCAGGATATTCGGCGCACCTTTTGGTGCGCGCGGCGCCGCCGGCCAGAACGGCGTCGAGTCCTTTATATAGGGCCCGATCTTCGCCGCGCCTGCGCCGTCCTCGCGCGATCCATCCCCGGCCATTGCCCGCTCCTGGTTATTGCTTTGTTTGACTTTTATCGTAGGGGCGAAGCGCTTAGCTGTACAACTCGCTTTTATGCTTGCAGCGTGCGACGCTGCGCTGAAAGACGGACAACGGGAGGCATCGATGCGCACCACATTTGCGAACGCAGCGTTTCCGGTCGAGCCGTTCACGCTGCATGTGCCGGACAGCGTACTTGCCGATCTGAAGGAGCGGCTTGCGCGCACCCGGCTGCCGGACACCGAGCCTGCGGGCGCGCGCTGGCGCTACGGCACCAGCCTCGCCTACATGCGCGACGTCGTCGCCCACTGGCGCGACCGCTACGATTGGCGCGCGTGGGAAGCACGCATCAACGCGTTCTCGCACCACAAAACGACCATCGGCGGCAAGAAAATCCACTTCATCCTCGAGCGCGGCTCGGGTGACAATCCGATGCCGCTGCTGCTCACCCATGGTTGGCCCGGGTCGTTCGTCGAGTTTCTCGACATCATCGAAAAGCTCGCGCATCCGGAACGCTTTGGCGGCGATGTGCGCGACGCGTTCACCGTGGTTGCGCCGAGCCTGCCCGGCTACGGCTTCTCCGATCCTCCCGACGCACCGATCGGCCCGCGCGATATCGCCGCGACCTGGAGCACATTGATGACGGACGTGCTCGGCTGCGAACGCTATGTCGCGCAGGGCGGCGACTGGGGTGCCATCATCACCTCATGGCTCGCGCTGGATCATCCGAAGAACCTGCAGGCGATCCACCTGAACATGATCGGGCTGCGCCCGTTCGTCGGCAAGGAGTCGCCGCCGCTCAGTGACGAGGAGAAAGCCTGGATGGAGCGCGCGCAGGCGCGCCGCGGACAGATCACCGCCTATCAGCAGATTCAAGGCACGAAGCCGCAGACGCTTGCCTATGGTCTGACCGATTCACCGGCAGGTCTCGCCGCATGGATCCTGGAAAAATTCCACGGCTGGACGATTCCGGACCAGGACGCAGTGCCGCCGTTCGACATCGACCGTCTGCTCACCAACGTGATGCTCTACTGGATCGGCGGCATCAACGCGGCGAACTGGATCTATGTGTCGATCGTCGAGGGCACATCCGTTGCGCTGAAGGCCGGAGAACATGTCGACGTGCCGACCGGCGTGCTGCTGTTTCCGAACGACCTGTTTTCGCCTGCACCGGAAACCTGGATACGCCGCGCGTACAATCTCGCACAGCGAAACATCAGCGACCGCGGCGGGCATTTTCCGGCGATGGAGAACGGCGAGATGCTCACCGCCGACATGCGTGCATTCTTTCGCGGCTACCGCTGAAACAGCGAGATACGAATTACACGTGGCGATGCTGCGGATTTGTAACAGAATCCGCACGAAAGCTTTGATGGAAGCTTAAGGACTCTGTGCGAGAAGGCCGCCGCTGCCACACGCGCAAGCACTTTCACGGAATCCTCGAAATCGTTAGCCATGACTGCATCGGCCACTGTGTCGGCTTTGGACGACATCGATTTCGAGTATGCGACGTCGGTTGCGCAGCAGGCGCAGGCCCTGATGGCGCGGCACCGTGTGCCGCCGACACCAGACAACTTTGCGGTGTGGTTCAAGTACGCCTTCGGCGCCTCGCCGCAACTGAAACAGGCGATCGACGTCCTGATCGGCAACAAGCGCGAGTTCGACACCGCTACCAACCGCGACCTGTTTCGCGCCTATGTCGGCGGACAGGCGGCGCGCGCCGTCGACCTCGGCGTCTCCGAGCAGCTGTCGGCACTGATGTCGGGTGCGCAGCAGTTTCTCGCCGCGGCGATCGACGACAACCGCATGCAGATGCGCGCGCTCGACGGCGTGTGCGCCGAGGTGTCGAACGACGGCGATCCGCGGCGGCTGATCGAAAGCCTGGTACAGGAATTGTCCAGGGCCGCGCATCGCGCCACCGCGCTGGAGACGAACTTCGCAAAGGCTTCCATCGAGCTCGACAAGATTCGCGACTCGCTGGAGCAGGCCGAGCATCGCTCGAAGACCGACATGCTTACCGGTCTTGCCAATCGCCGCGCGCTCGATGAATTCCTCGAGACCGAGCAGATCCGTGCGATGGAGAGCGGCGCCCCGCTCAGCGCCTTCCTGATCGATATCGACAACTTCAAGTCATTCAACGACAGCTATGGGCATCCGGTCGGCGATCAGGTGCTGAAGCTGATGGCGGCCGTGCTGCGCGAGCATGTGCGCGACAACGATCTGGCGGTGCGCTACGGCGGCGAGGAGCTGCTCGCGGTGCTGCCCGGCAGGGATCTGGCGGCCTGCCGGCGGATCGCCGACCGCGTCCGCGGCGTTATCGCCGAACGGCGGATTCGCCGCAGAACAACCGGCGAGGAAATCGCCTCGATCACCATTTCGGTCGGCGTCGCACAGTTCCGTCCGGGCGAATCCGCCGACAGCCTGATCGAGCGCTGCGACCGCGCGCTCTATCTCGCCAAGCGCCAGGGGCGCAATCGCGTGCTGACCGAGCGCGACTACGAAGGCGACATCGCTGCGGCGTGAGGCACTGCCTACGCACGCGGCAGCTGACGTCAACTCATCGCCGCCGCCGCATACCGCTGCCCGCGACGATCCGGATTCGTGTGCCACAGCGATTGTCTTGACGCAGTCACGGGTTTCTGGCCAGCTGAAACAAAGCATGATCTGGACGGCGAACTCTGCCGAAGGATCGAAACGGGAGGTATTCATGAGGCCAATCGTATCGTCTTCGGCGCGCAGCGGGCGCCTTGCGCTGGCCGTGCTCGCGGGCTCCGCATTCGCGCTTGCAAGCCCCGCCGCTTTCGCCAAGGACATCAAGGTGTGCCTGATCGCCGGCAAAAGTGGACCGCTGGAAGCCTATGCCAAGCAGACCGAGGCTGGCTTCATGATGGGGCTCGAGTTCCTGACCAAGGGAACGATGAAGATCGGCGCCGACAAGATCGAGGTGATCGTCAAGGACGATCAGCTGAAGCCCGACCGCGGCAAGTCGCTGCTCGAGGAGTGCTACGACGACGACAAGGTCGACCTCGCCGTCGGCACCACCGGCTCGCCGATAGCGCTGGCGATGCTGCCGGTCGCCGAGGAGCGCAAGAAGGTGTTGATCGTCGAGCCGGCGGTCGCCGACTCGATCACCGGCGAGAAGTGGAACCGCTACGTCTTCCGCACCGGCCGCTCCTCCTATCAGGACGCGCTCGCTGCCGCCGCGGCCATTCCCGCCAACGAGGACGTGGCGATCGGCATGCTCGGCCTCGACACCGCTTTCGGCCGCGACGGCGTGAAAGCGTTCATCAACGCGCTCACCGCGCTGCGCCCGAAAGCCAAGGTGGTCGCGGAAGAGTATGCCGCAGGCAACACCGCCGACTTCACGCCGTTCGCCGAGCGGCTGTTCAACGCGCTGAAGGACAAGCCCGGCAAGCGCATCATCGGCTTTATCTGGGCCGGCGCGCATCCGATGGCGAAGTTCGTCGACATGAAGCCCGACCGCTTCAACATCACGCTGGCGCCGGGTGGCAACATCCTTCCCGTGATGAACGCCTGGAAGGGCTTCGCCGGCGCCGAGGGCGGCATCTATTACTACTACGACTTCCCGAAGAACCCGATCAACGACTGGCTGAAGGCGGAGTACCAGAAGCGCTACAATGCGCCGCCGGACTTCTTCGTCGCCGGTGGCTTCGCTGCGGCCTCCGCGGTGGTCGCGGGTCTGACCAAGGCCGGCTCCACCGACACCGAGAAGCTGATCGCGGCGATGGAGGGCCTGTCCTTCGACACGCCGAAGGGATCGATGACCTTCCGCAAGGAGGATCACCAGGCGATGCAGGAGATGTATCACTGGCGCATCAAGAAGGATGGCAAGGACAACGACATGCTCGAGCTTGTCGCCACCATCCCGGCGAAGGACATGCCGCTGCCGATCACCGTGCCGAAGAAATAAGCCTGCGATCGCGCGGAGCGACAAGCGATGTCCGCGCCGGTGCTCGAGACCCGTGACCTGACCATCCGCTTCGGCGGCCATGTGGCCGTCGACAGCGTCAGCTGCAGTTTTAACGCCGGCACGCTCACCGCCATCGTCGGGCCGAACGGCGCCGGCAAGACCACCTACTTCAACCTGATGTCCGGACAGCTCACCGCGTCCGCAGGCACGGTGCACCTGGACGGCGAGGACATCACCCGCCTCAGCGCATCGCAGCGCGCGCGCCGCGGCATCGGCCGCGCCTTCCAGATCACCAACCTGTTTGCCAACCTCACCGTCGGCGAGAATGTCCGCCTCGCGGTGCAGGCGAAGAGCGCGAGCGCGTCCAACCTCTGGAGCCGGTGGATCAAGCACGTCGAATGGATCAACCGCGCCGAGCACTTTCTCGAAGAGGTCGCACTGGCGGACAAGCGGCACCTGATCACCGCTGCCCTGCCACACGGCGACAAGCGCAAGCTCGAGGTCGCGCTGATGATGGCGCTGGAACCGCACGTCTTCATGTTCGACGAGCCGACCGCCGGGATGTCGATCGACGAGGTGCCGGTGATCCTCGATCTCATCAAGAAACTCAAGGCAGCCGGCGACCGCACCATCCTTCTGGTCGAGCACAAGATGGACGTGGTGCGCAGCCTCGCCGACCGCATCATCGTCCTGCACAACGGCAAGCTGGTCGCCGACGGCGATCCGGCGACCGTGATCGCCTCATCGGTGGTGCAGGAAGCCTATCTCGGCGCAATGCCCGGCGCGCCGACGCAAGGGCAACGCGCATGAGCGATCCCTTGCTGCAGCTCCAGGGCGTGCACACCCACATCGGCCAGTATCACATCCTGCAGGGCGTGGACCTCGAGGTGCCGCGCGGGGCGCTCACCGTGCTGCTCGGGCGCAACGGCGCCGGCAAGACCACCACGCTTCGGACCATCATGGGCCTGTGGAAGCCGTCCGGCGGGCGCATCACGTTTGATGGCCGCAACATCGGCGGCGTTGCGACGCCTGACATTGCGCTCGGCGGCATCGGCTACGTACCGGAGACGATGGGCGTGTTCTCCGATCTGACCGTCGCGGAAAACCTGCGGCTTGCGGCCCGGCACGGGCCGCCAGACCCGGCACGGCTCGACTGGATTTTTGGATTTTTCCCGGCGCTCAGGAAGTTCTGGCACTTTCCCGCAGGCGTGCTGTCGGGTGGACAGAAGCAGATGCTCTCGATCGCCCGCGCGGTGGTCGAGCCGCGTCCGGTGATCCTGGTCGACGAGCCGACCAAGGGCATCGCGCCGGCCATCATCGAAAACATGATCCACGCCTTCCGGGAGCTGAAACGCTCGAACACGACGATCCTGCTGGTCGAGCAGAATTTTCGTTTTGCGGCAGCGCTCGGCGATACAGTTGCGGTGATGGACGACGGCCGAATCGTGCACAACGGCACGATGGAGGAGCTTGCAGCCGACGCGGCACTGCAGACGCGCTTGCTCGGCCTGTCGCTCGGCGAACATCAATAGGCGTAACGATGAGCACCGTGACCACGACCCCAACCTCATCGACCGACGCCCTTCCAAAACTCAGATACGACTATCTGCCGCTGCTGCTGGTGCCGCTGATGGCGGTCCTGGCGCTGCCGCTGGTCGGCAACCTCACCACCTGGATCACATTGACGATCGCCGCTCTCGCCATGGGCATGATGATTTTCGTGATGGCGAGCGGCCTGACGCTGGTGTTCGGGCTGATGGACGTGCTGAACTTCGGTCACGGCGCCTTCATCGCCGTCGGCGCCTATATCGCGCTGTCAGTGCTGGGACTGCTCGGCGGCTGGGCCACGGCGGATTCGCTTGGTCTCAACCTCGCCGCACTGGCGCTCGCCATCGCCGCGGGCATGATCGGCACCGGCGCCCTCGGCTGGGCATTCGAGCGGGTCATCATCCGGCCGGTCTATGGCCAGCATCTGAAGCAGATCCTGATCACCACCGGCGGCCTCATTGTTGCGGAACAGCTCATCCATGTGGTGTGGGGCGGCGACCAGAAGGCGATGGCCTTGCCGCCCGGCCTGCGCGGCGCCATCCTGTTCGGCGACGTCGCGCTGGAAAAATTCCGCCTGCTGGCCGTGATCGTCGGTCTCGCGGTCTACGGGCTGATGGCGCTGGTGCTCAATCGCACCAAGATCGGCCTGTTGATCCGCGCCGGCGTCGAGAACCAGGAGATGGTCGAGGCGCTCGGCTACCGGGTCCGCCGACTGTTCGTCGGCGTGTTCGTGGCGGGCTCGGCGCTCGCCGGATTAGGCGGCGTGATGTGGGCGCTCTACCGTGAGACCCTGACAGCCGGCATCGGCAGCGACGTGATCGTGCTGGTGTTCATCGTCATCATCATCGGCGGCCTGGGCTCGATCGGTGGCTGTTTCCTCGGCGCAATCCTGGTGGCGATGATGGCCAACTACACCGGCTATGTCGCACCAAAAGTCGCGCTCGCCTCCAACATCCTCCTGATGGTCGCGATCCTGTTGTGGCGCCCGCAGGGGCTTTATCCGGTCGCGAAGCGATAACGCCATGTTCAACGCCATCCTCTCCGACGATACCCCGCGCAGCCCGATCCTCACCGTGGCGCTGCTGGCGATCCTGATCGTGCTGGCGCTGGCGCCGTTCCTGTTCGGCGGCGCGCAGGCGATCAACACCGCCGCAAAGATCTGCGTCTTCATCGTGCTGGTCGCAAGCTACGACCTGCTGCTCGGCTACACCGGCATCGTCTCGTTCGCGCACACGATGTTTTTCGGCATCGGCGGCTATGGTGTTGGCCTTGCACTCTATAATTGGGGGCCGAACTGGCCGGCCGTCGGCGGCGGGCTGTTGATCGCGCTGATTATCGGCGTGCTGCTGGCGCTGGTCATCGGCCTCGTGTCCTTGCGCGTGCGCGCGATCTTCTACGCCATGATCACGCTTGCGGTTGCATCGGCCTTCGCGATCTTGGCCGGACAGCTGTCATCGTTCACCGGCGGCGAGGACGGCCGCTCGTTCCGCACGCCTGAAATCCTGCGCCCGACCACGCGCCTGCTGGAAACGCCAATCTTCGGCACCCCGATCACCGGCCGCGTCGTCGTCTATTACCTCGTCTTCGCAGGCGCGCTGGCGCTGTTTCTCGCAGCGCTTCGCATCGTCAACTCCCCGTTCGGACGAGTGCTGCAGGCGATCCGCGAGAATGATTTTCGCGCCGAGGCGCTGGGTTACAACGTCGTCTACTATCGCACGGTCGCCAACTGCCTCGCCGCGGCGATGGCCGTGCTCGCCGGCGCGCTGTACGCGCTCTGGCTGCGCTACATCGGCCCCGACACCACACTGTCGTTTTCGATCATGCTCGACATCCTGCTGATGGTTGTCATCGGCGGCATGGGCACGATGTACGGCGCGGTCTGCGGCGCCACTATCTTCGTGCTGGCGCAGAACTACCTGCAGAAGCTGATGGCCACCGCCTCGAAGTCGACCGAGGCGATCCCGATGCTATCGAGCCTCTTGCATCCCGACCGCTGGCTCCTGATCCTCGGCATCCTGTTCGTGCTCAGCGTCTACTTTTTCCCGACCGGCATCGTCGGCAAGCTGCGCGAGATCAGTGCGGCGCGGATGCGCGGACGCAAGGCGGCCGGCTAGCCCGCGGGATCGTTCGCTTGCCACTTGGATTGCAATACAGTGAGGCGCTGCCTCTCCACTCGTCATGGCCGGGCTTGTCCGGACTTGTCCCGGCCATCATAGATGCTACGTGCTTGGCCACACCCTAGTTCGCCTTCTTTCCGTCCTTGCCGAATTGCTTCAGGAAGGCCGTCAGATCCTTGATCTCCTGGTCGTTCTTGACGCCGGCAAAGGCCATTTTCGTGCCCGGGATCTTCGCCTTCGGATCCTTGATGTATTCGGCGAAGACGGCGTCGTTCCACTCGATGCCGGAGTTCTTGTTGGCGTCGGTGTAGTTGAACCCCTCGATGGTGCCGGACTTGCGCCCGAACAGTCCGTTAAGAACGGGACCGACGATGTTCCTCGCCGTCTCGCCGACCTGGTGGCAGGCGCGGCATTTGTTGAACGATTTTTCGCCGGCTGCGACGTCCTGCGCCTCCGCAACTCCCGGGATGGCGAGCGCCGCGAGCAGCGCAACAACAGACAGACGTTTCATCGATTGAGTTCCCCCTTCACAGATGCGCCGCGCAGTTTTGGCCGCGCGGCGCGACTTGCAGTATCGGTCCGATCGCGGTCAGCCAAACATGTCGGCCGTGATGCCCGCATACCAGCCCATGTTCTCGGCTTGCGTCTGCTTGCGCAGCTCGGCAGGCTCCTCGGTCTTCGACACGAAGGTCGAAGACGCTGCGATCTTGCCGTCCTTCGGTTCATACGCTCCGCCGACCTTCACGCAGTCGTCGGTCTCGATCAGGCTCCAGCAGGTATTGGTGTAACGCGCTGGGAACGTCCGCGCCGAAGCCAGTTCGCCGCGGATCATCATCGCCGCCACCTTTGCCTGACTGTTGGCGGAGAACGCGGATTTCGGCATTTCACCGGCGATGCACGCATCGCCGAGCACAAAAATATTCGGATCGACCGCGGACTTCATGCTCGCCGGGTCGATGGCACAATACCCGCTGTCGTTGGCAAGTTTTGCATCTCGAGCGATCGCGCCGGCCATTTGCGCCGGGATGACATTGACCAGCGCTGCCTTGTAGGTCTCGAAGCCCGTGACCACGGTGCCGGTCTTGGGGTCTACCGACTTCAGGCCGGAATGCACCTTCGGCCCGAGCCACTCGACCATGCTCTTGTAGTGCTTCTCCCAGCCTTCCTGGAACAGCGCTTGCTTGGAGAAGCTTTCCTTCGGATCGACGACGAAGATCTTGCAGCGGTCCTTCTTCGCCGCCTTCAACGCATGCGCCATCATCGACACCCGCTCATAGGGGCCGGGCGGGCAACGGTAGGGGTTTGGTGGGGCGATCATCACGATGACGCCGCCGTTCGGCACGGCGTCCAACCGCCTCTTTAGCAGTTGCGTCTGCGCGCCGGGCTTCCAAGCATGCGGCATCACCTCTTCCGCGGCCTGCGACCAGCCCGGCACCGAATCGTATTTCAGATCAATGCCCGGCGAGACAACCAGGCGGTCGTAGGGAAGTTTTGTCCCGTTGGCGAGTGTGACCGTCTTCTTGTCGCGGTCGATGGTGGTCGCGCGCTGGTGCACAACCTTGACGCCGTGCTTGCCGACCGCCTTGTAGTTGTGGGTGATGGACTTGTAGTCGCGAAAACCGCCGAGAAACAGGTTGCTGTGGAAGCAGGTCTGATAGGCCTGCAGAGGCTCGACCAGCGTCACCTCGATCGCACCCGCACTGTCCTTGGCGATGTACTTCGCTGCCGTGACGCCGCCGGCGCCGCCGCCGATGACGACGACCTTCGGCTTGGCCTGGGCGAGAACCATCGGTGTCGAGAGAACGGCCGTGCCGGCGAATGCGGCACTGCCGACAAGAAGGTGCCTTCGCGTAAAGCTCATGGTGTTTCTCCCTCTAGGGCGATTGCGCCTGTTGCCGTCGTGACGCCTATTTCAATGATCCGAAATATGCGGCCAAGGCCTCAATATCTTCCTCGCCGAGCCGCCCGGCGATCGACTGCATCACCATATTTTCACGTTGCCTGTTCTTGTAAGCTAACATGACTGCAACAAACTGATCCACAGCCCAGCCGCGAATGGCCGGAATACCGGCAACCGGCGGCCCCGACGTGCGATGGCACGTCACGCATTCCGACGACAAGTGTTGGCCGAGCGCAAGATCGCCCGCCGCGTGAGCGGCGCCTGCTCCCGCCAACAGCATCAGCAGCGCGGCCGTCCCTCGTGGCATCAATCGACCTTCGGTCCCGATTTCGCGTCCGGCGTGACGTCGATCGAAATGGCCCGGCCGATGACCTTTTGCGGCGGCTTGCAGTTCTTCATGCAGGGCTTTCTGTTCCAGAATTCCTTTTCGGACGCTTCGCGGTCGTCGTCTCGAAAGCCTCCGGCATTGGGCATCCTGATCGACATGAAATTCTTGTCGCTCAGCTCGAAGTTCTCGTCCTTCACCACGTCGTTCATCTGCAAGAGATAGGCTGTCAACGCGTAGATCTCGTCCGCCGTCAGCGACCGTGCGTTACCATAAGGCATCGCGCGGCCCGTGTAATCGAAGACTGTCGAGAGGTACGGCCAGAACGAGCCGATCGTCTTGTCGGGACGATCCGCCTTCAGCGTACCGCGGCCGCCGGCCAGGACAGGCCAGCGTCCCGCACCTTCACCGAACTCCCCGTGACAGGCTGCGCAGCGTTCCTGGTACAGCTGATCGCCCTGCTTCACCGTGCCCCTACCCGGTGGCAGCCCTGCGCCGTCGAAGCGAACCTCGGTGTCCCACGCCTTGATCTCTTCCGGCAGAGCAACCCGGCCAAGCGCGAGTGGCGCGTTCGCTCCGACAGGTTTGGCCGGCTCCTGCGCCGAAGCGGCCGATACGAACATCAAGGCGGCCAGCAACGCGAATGCGGTCCGGGCCGCGGCGCTAACCGATTTCGACATTCTCGGTGTCTCCATTTGGCCGGACCAGCCAGGTCTGTATTCCGTTGTTGTGATAGATCGAATTCACACCGCGAAATTTTCGCAGCTCCGCTTTTGTCGGCTGCACATAGCCGGTGGAATCGATCGCGCGAGACTGGATCATCACTTCCTGTCCGTTCCAATCGAAGTCGACGTAGAAGCGGGTCAGCGACTTGTCGAGGACCGGTCCATCGATACGCGCCGCATACCAGTTGCGGCCACCGTCGAACGACACGTCGACCCGGGTGACACTGCCGCGCCCGGACCATGCGATGCCTGACAGGACGCAGCGTCCCTTCCGCCGCAGAGGCGCCTGCGGCGACGGATTGGTGACGACGGACTTTGCGTCCATCACGAATGTAAATCGGCGGGAGCGGCCGTCCGCCAGAAGATCGGTGTATTTCGACGTCTCCTCGCGTGTCTGCCAGGGCTTGTCGCCGACCTCGATACGGCGCAGCCATTTCACCCAGAGATTGCCTTCCCAGCCCGGGATGACAGCGCGCAGCGGATAACCCTGCTCCGGCCGCAACGCCTCGCCATTCATCGCGAAGGCGAGCATCACGTCCTTGAGTGCCTTGTCGATCGGCAGCGAGCGGTTCATGCCGGAAGCATCGGCGCCCTCGAGCATCAGCCACTTCGCGGACGGCTTCAGCCCCGCTTCGTCGAGCAGGGTCTTCAGCGTGACGCCGGTGTACATCACGTTGTGCACCATGCCGTGCGTAAACTGGCAGCCGTTCAGCTGCGCGCCTCGCCACTCCATGCCGGAGTTCGCCGCACATTCGAGGAAGTAAACGCGGTTGCTGCGCGGCATGCGCTTGATGTCGTCCATCGTGAAGACAAACGGCTTCTCGACCAGGCCATGGATCATCAAGCGGTGATCGGCGGGCTTGATGTCGGCAATGCCGGCATGGTGCCGCTCGAAGCACAGACCGGACGGCGTGATGATGCCTTCGAGCTCGTGCAGCGGCGTGAAATTCACCGAGGACTCCGCCGACGCCGTCAGCCACGGCACGTCACGGCGAACGACGTGGCTCTCGTACGGTGAAGGCTTGCCATAAGGCCGCTTGTCGACGCCCTCGCCGAGATAGCGCGCGGCATCCTGTGTCTCCATGATCAGCGGATCAGGCACGCGCTCGTCACTCGCCGCGATCGCACTTCCGCTTAATGCAGTTGCAGCGCCTGCGAGCCCGGCCGCGCCAAGAAAGCCGCGGCGGTCCAGCTTTCGATCGAACCTCTTTGTGCTCATGCGGCCTCCGCAGCATTTATCGCAATACGTGAATATGAAGCGCGTGCGTCCACCGCGATCATGGACGTCAGGCTCCTGTCACCTTGACCGCCGCATTCGGCTCCACACGCACGGACTTCCTGGCTGCGACATGGTTTGCGACCACGTCCCAGATCGGCGGCCCCTGCGTGTTCTGGTTGACGCTGGCCCAGCCCGCGACCACGTAGTTTTTTGCCGGATCGATCGGCTTGCTGGATTTCAGCTCGGTCATGCCCGTGATGCGCGAACCCATCGGCTTCGACACATCGATCGCATAGCCCATGCCGCCGACGCGAACCATGTCGCCGCCCCCCTGGAAGTACGGGTCGGGATGGAAGAGGTTGTCAGCGACGTCTTCCAGAATCTCTTTCAGCTGCGCGCCGGTCATCTGATTGCGATAGCAGTTCGGATAGGTGATGGCGGTCGCGTTGGTCACCTGCTCGAAGGTGATGGGATCGCCCGGAAGTAGCGTGCCGCCCCAGCGGAAGCCGGGCGAGAGAGAAATTTCGGCGTCGCGCTCGCGCAGCATCGCCTCGCAGATCAGATCGTCGAGCGTCCCGTTGAAGTTGCCACGGCGATAAAGCAGCGATTCCGTCCTGCCGAGTTCACGCGCGAGCTCGGCCGCAAACGGCTTCCTGATCTTCTCGACGAGCGCGGTCATCGTCGTGTCCGGCTGGATGGCATCGGCGAACACTGGCATCAGCTTGAAACGGAGATCCGTGACCTTGCCGTCCTTCACCTGAATGTCGAGCCGCGAGACGAATTTCCCATGCGAGCCCGACGCGACCAGCGCAGTGTTGCCGACCTTGACCAGGCCTGGCATCGCATCATGGGTGTGCGCGGTCAGGATGACATCGATACCCTTGACGCGGCTCGCGAGCTTGCGGTCGACATCGAAGCCGTTGTGCGACAGGAGGACCACCACCGACGCACCTTCGGCGCGCGCCTCGTCCACCTGCTTCTGAATGTCCTCCTCGCGGATGCCGAACTCCCAATTGGGAAACATCCAGCGCGGGTTTGCGACCGCGGTGCGCGGCAGCGCCTGGCCGATGACCGCGATCTTCTCGCCGCCCTTCACATACATCTTGCGGGCTTTGAACACCGCCTCTTGCCATTCGTTGTCGCGAACGTTCTGGCCGAGGAATGCGAACGGAGCGGTGTCGGCGATCTGCTTGACCCGTTCGGCGCCGTAGGTGAACTCCCAGTGCCCGACCATGGCGTCGAGCTTGAGCGCGCTCATGACGTCGACCATGTCCTGTGCATTGGTCTTCAGCGACGTCCAGCTTCCCTGCCAGGTATCGCCGCCGTCGAGCAGCAGCACCTTGTCCTCGCCGCGCTCGGCGCGGACCGCGCCGATCAGCGTCGACAGGCGGTCGACGCCGCCCATCCGTCCATAGTTCTTGGCGAGCGAAACGAAATCGTCGGATGTCAGCGCGAAGGCGTCGGCCGATCCGGTGGCAAGCTGGAAGTGTTTGCGAAACTCCAGATCCGTGAGATGCGGCGGCAGTCCGCGAACCTCGCCGACGCCGAGGTTGACCGACGGTTCGCGAAAGTGCAGCGGAACGAGCTGCGCATGCAGGTCGGTCACGTGAAGAAGGGTTACGGTGCCGAGCGGCTCGAAGCGGAGAATGTCGGCCTGCGACAGCCGCTGCTGCGCAGCCACGCGCCCGAGCAAGCCGGCACCGCTGCCGGCCAGCATCACTGATGCCGCCGCCGTCGCCTGCAGAAACTCGCGCCTTGAGATCATGCTTTCGCCTCAGCCTTCGGCGCGCAGCCGAAAGCCCTTCCTGCGCCCGCAGGCGTCCACCGACTGTCCTTGACTTGCGCGGCAGCCGCTTACGCGACCGTCAGCTTCTGCTTCGACACGTAGTCGGAGCCGTCGTCATCCTTCCATGTGAAGGTGAATTCGCCTGTCTCCGCCGCCTTGTAGAAGAATGCCTGATAGGGATTGGCCGAGATCGCCGGATGCCAGTCGGCTTCGAACACGGTCTTGCCGTTGAACTCGGCCTTGAACTTGTTGATGATCTTGCGCGGAACGGCCTTGCCCTGCGCGTCGCGGCGCTGGCCTGATTCCATCTCGTGCGAGATCAGCGTCTTGATCTCGATCAGTTCGCCGGGCTTCGCCGTGGCCGGCAAGCGAACACGCGGTGTGGGTTTGGTCGACATGCGTTACCTCGCCTGAATTCTTCGGATTTCTCAGCCGCCGCAGCCGCCGATCGTCACCTTCACATTGGCCTTGGCCATGTGCAGGCTGCCGTTCGACATCTCGGCGATGCAGACGATGTTTTGCGTCTGGGCGAGCCGCATGCGGGTCGATGCAGCCGCTTTGCCGCAAGCCGGCGTGAAGCGATAGGTGATGACGCCAGGCAGCGGATTGCCGTCGGCGAAGACATGGACCGCCTTGACGTAATCGGCCTCGGTCATCGGGCTCGCGACTTCGACATTGATCGGCACCACGAGGCCGTTCTCGGCGATCTCAGGGATATCGAGCTTGATGACCTTGCTGGCTTCGGCCTGCTTGTCGCCGTAGAGCTTCTTGATCTCGGCGGCGACCGCCGCCTCGTCGGCGAGAAGCATGCTCGGCTTCAGCCAGCCGGCCAGCGCGAGCGCGGCGCTCATGGTCATGACGTGACGGCGCGTGGGATGACGCGGTGACGACTGCATTCTTCCTTCTCCTCCCCGGAGATTTCGCCCGTTTCCGATCGTAGCGCTTGACGAACGGTCACGCGATCTATCATGATTTCCCACATATCATTATATTGTTTTTTTTGAATGTAAAGGCGATTGCAAGGTCGCAAACGGGATCGCAACGACGAGCCCAACGGGAGGGGATGCACATGCAAGCTACTGCGCGCGCGGCAATTTTCGCGCTGCTCATGACCTGTCTCTGGCCGCTTATGGCCACGGCTCAGGACCAGGACACCGAAAAGGAGATCGAGCGCTATCGCGCGATGATCTCCGACCCCTTCTCCAACCCGGGCTTTCTAGCCGTCGATCGTGGCGAAGTCCTTTGGTTGCAGAAGCGCGGCACCAAGGACGTTTCACTCGACACCTGCGATCTCGGCAAGGGACCGGGCAAGGTCGAAGGCGCATACGCGCAGCTGCCGCGCTACTTCGCCGACACCGACAAGGTGATGGATCTCGAGCAGCGACTGTTGTGGTGCATGCAGACGATCCAGGGGCTCGACACCAAGGACGTCATTGCCCGCCGCTTCTCGGGTCCCGGCCGCGCCTCCGACATGGAGGACCTTGTGGCGTTCATCGCCAACAAGTCGAGCGGCATGACGATCAACGTCCCGCTCAACCATCCCAAGGAACAGGAAATGGCGGCGGTCGGCGAGGAGCTGTTCTACCGCCGTGGCGGCGTGATGGATTTCTCCTGCGCCACCTGCCACGCCGAAGACGGCAAGCGCATTCGCCTGCAGGGTCTTCCCAATCTCTCGAAACCCGGCAAGACCCCGCAGGAGACAATGGCATCGTGGCCGACCTATCGGGTCTCGCAAGGCGCGCTGCGCACCATGCAGCACCGCTTGTGGGACTGCTTCCGCCAGCAACGCTGGCCGGTGCCGGAATATGCATCCGACGCCATCACCGCGCTCACCGTGTTCCTGAACAAGCAGGCAAGCGGCGGCGAGCTCAATGTTCCGTCGATCAAGCGTTGAGGGTGGCGCGATGACCAACGATCTCAAAATCCTTTCGCTTGCCGTTGCGGGCGTTGCCGCGATTGCGTTCGCTGTGCTGCCTGGCAATGCGCAAAACGCCACGCCTTCCAAGCCCAATCCGGGTCTGGTCGAAACTTATGTCAAGGCGACGTTCGGCAAGGCACCGGCCGAATGGCAGGCTCGCCTCGAGCCCGATGAAACGTTGAAAGCCTGCAACGCACATCGCAACGACGTGCCCTCGGCCGAGGCGGACAAGATCACGGCCCGCGAGCTCGCGCGCGTGCCCATGCCGGCCGATGGGAAATTCCTGGGCGACTGGAAGGAAGGCAAGAAGATTGCCAACAACGGCCGCGGCGGACAGTTCTCGGATCCCGAGAACACCGTGAGCGGCGGCAATTGCTATGCCTGTCACCAGCTCGAAAAGGCCGAGCTCAGCTATGGCACCATCGGGCCGAGCCTGACCAGCTATGGCAAGGATCGCAAATACGACGCCGACGACGTCAAGCGCGCTTACATCAAGATGTACAATTCGCAGGCGCTGCAGGCATGCTCGAACATGCCGCGGTTCGGCGTCAACAAGTTCCTCACCGAGCAGCAGATCAAGGATCTGGTCGCGCTGCTGTTTGATCCGGAATCACCGGTGAACAAGTAGGCGGGGAGCGATGAATGATGCGGTCACGTCTCGCGGCAGCATTCGCCCTGGCCGCATTGGGTTCGGCCATCGCGAGCGCCCAGGATGCGACGGTCACGCACAAGTCGCTCAGCCCTGATGCCGCACTTGAACTCGCCCGCGCGACCCTGGCCGATTGCCAGAAACGCGGATATCAAGTCGCCGTCGCGGTCGTCGATCGCGCAGGCGTGGCGCAGGTGATGCTGCGCGACCGCTTCGCCGGCCCGCATACGCCCCCGACGGCAATCGGCAAGGCGTGGACGGCGGTGACGTTCCGCACCAGCACGACCGAGTTGAATGCGATCAGCCAACCTGGAATGCAGCAAGCGGGTCTGCGCAATCTGCCGAATGTGGTCATTATCGGCGGCGGCCTCGTGATCGAGGCGGGCGGCTCGCTGATTGGTGGGATCGGTGTCTCCGGGGCTCCCGGTGGAGACGCGGACGAGGCGTGCGCAAAGGTCGGCATCGAAGCGATCAGGGACAAGCTCGATTTCTGAGGTCCGTAGTCGGCGCGTTGTCAGACCTGCTTTTTGATCCAGTCGGCGAACGGCGTGGTCTCGTAGCCTTTCTCGCGCACATAGCGGAACATGCCGAGGAATTCGGCCGGATCGAGCAGCCCCGGCATGCGCGTGACTTCACGCGCCTTTCCCGCCGCGCGGCTGACGCCGGCGGCATCTTCGGGAAAGAACTGGATCGACGGCGTGAACTGAATTCCGTAGCTTGCGCCCAAGGCTTTCTCGCCGAGCTTGCGTCCGTCGAAATCGGTGACGATCCGCGCGCCGATGTAATTGAGATGCAGGATCTCGAAATTGTCGCGGACATAGGCCTCGACCTTCGGGTCGGCGAAGTGAACCAGGTGCATGCGCTTGCACGCCGGACAACCCTTCAGTCCCCACATGATGGCGAAGCGCTTGCCTTTGGCGGTCGCGGCCTTGAGATCGTCCGCAAGGTCGAGGAAGCTCTCGAGATACCAGTCGAGGTGATAGAGGCCGTCTTCGCCGAGCTTGGCGGCAGCACGGGCGGGCGACACATGCGCGGCGATCACGCCGGCACCGGCGGACGCGAGCAAGCTCCGTCTGGTCAGCATGTGCATCTCCCGCATTGGCATAAATATGCGAATTCGTGTATATATACGGTGAATGACCAAAAAGCCTAGTCAGCTTGTGGCCCTCGCGGCGGCCGTGCTGGTCGTCTTGCTCGGTTCGCAAGCGAGCGCGTCCGAGCTTGTCATGTTCGAACGCGACGGCTGCCCCTGGTGCAAGCGCTGGAACAAGGAAATCGGCACCATCTACGACCAGACGCAGGAAGCCCGGCGCGTGCCGTTACGCCGGGTCAACCTCGATCGACAACCGGCAGGCGTCACGCTGAAAGAGCCCGTTCGCTATACGCCGACATTTGTCGTCGTCGACGGCGGCGCCGAGGTGGGCCGCATCACCGGCTACATCAGCGACGACAGTTTTTGGGGATTGCTCGGCGCGCTGATCGGCAAGTTGTCGCCGGCACCTCACGCCACCCGAGGCTCCATCCGAGCCGCGTTCGCATCTGAATTGAAGGCCAATCCGCGATGACGTCGATCCTCACCCCGGACATCGAGAACGAGCTGCGCGACGGTGCGGAGTATTCGCCGGAGCTCGACCAGCTGATGCGCAAGGCGCGCAAGGCCAGCAATTTCCTGAAAGCGGTGTCGCACGAGAGCAGGCTGTTGCTGCTGTGCCTCCTCGCTGAACGTGAGCGTTCGGTGACCGAGCTCGAAAACATCCTCTCGCTGCGCCAGTCAGCGGTGTCGCAACAGCTCGCAAGGCTCCGATATGACGGCATGGTCGATACTCGCCGCGACGGCAAGACGATCTACTACAGCCTGGCCAACGACGATGTGCGCCGGGTGATCTCGGTGATCTACGATATCTTCTGCACGCCCAAAGACGGCAACGCAGAGAAGTAATCGGCTCAAAGCAAGACGGAGCGGCCCATGGCGGCCAGCTTCGCGGCAATGCGAGGAGTTGGGAGGACGTCGATGCCGGACACATCTGTCTGGTGGCTTGTTGGCGGCGGCCTCCTGGTCGGCGCAAGCATCGGATTTGCCGCCCGATATGCAAAACTGTGCTCGTTCGGGGCGATCGAAGATGCGTTGATGGGTCAGGATACGCGACGGCTGCGCGTGTTCGCGCTTGCGCTCGGCATCGCCGTCCTCGGCACACAGGGCCTGGTCGCCGGAGACCTGCTCGACCTCAAGCTGACAAACTATGCGCCTCCCGCCCTGCCGATGGTGGCGATCGCGATCGGCGGCGTGATGTTCGGGCTCGGCATGGCGCTGGTCGGCACCTGCGGGTTCGGCTCGCTGGTGCGGCTCGGCAACGGCGATCTGCGCAGTCTGGTCGTCATTCTGATCTTCGGTGCCGCCGCCTATGCGACACTGCGCGGCTTTCTTGCGGTTTTGCGGATCGACTATCTGGAAGCGCTTGCCGTGCCGATGCCTGACGGCGCGCGGGCCGAGCTCGCCAGCCTGTTGTCGCGTGCCTTTGGCGCCGATATCAGAGCCGCGCTGGCGCTCGTTCTGGGACTGGCGCTTTGCTGGCTCGCGATCGGTGACCGTCGGCTGCGACGGACGCCGCGGCTGATGGCGGCGGGTGTCGTGCTCGGGTTTGCGGTTTTCGCCGGCTGGCTGATCACGATCACGGCGAGCGACGAATTCGCGACCGCACCGCGCCCTCAGAGCCTCACCTTCGTCTCGACCGTCGGCAAGACGCTCTATGCCGGGATCTTCAATCCGGTAGGCTTCGCCGATTTCGGCGTGGCCACCGTGCTTGGAGTTATGATCGGCTCGTTCCTTGCCGGACTGATCAATCGCGAGTGGCGGTGGGAAGCGTTCGACGACGACCGCGAGATGCGCCGTCACATCGCTGGTGCCGTACTGATGGGGATCGGCGGAATTCTCGCAGGCGGCTGCACCATCGGCCAGGGCATCACGGCCGGCTCGGTCCTGTCCCTGTCATGGCCCCTTGCGGTGGGCGGCATTCTTGTCGGGGCAAGGCTTGGTATCGCGATTCTGGTCGAGGGAAGCACGCGCGACGCGCTCGAACGCGGATGGCGCAGCCTGCGCGGACGCGCGGCTGCCAAATAGCAGCGTACACCCGTTACCGAATAGCGAGCTTCGGAATGATCGCGCCGCTGCGTAGCACGACCGCCGCGCCCGCGACCATACCGGCGACGGCGATCAGCGACGGCAGACCCAGGGTCGACAGTCCCGTGAGACCCTGGCCGATTGAGCAGCCGTAGGCGAGCGCACCGCCGATGCCCATCAGCGCCGCGCCTGCCACCGAACGCAGCATGTGCGACGGCGATGTAAAGCCCTCGAGCTCGAACCTGCCGCTCAGCAGCGCGGCCGAGAAACTTCCCGCCAGCACGCCGGCGACGAGCGCGATGCCGAAGGTGAGGCTCAATCCGGTCGACAGCATCACGTACTGCACTGTTTCGGCAACCGGCGAGACGAACGTGACGGAGGAGACGGGAATCGGATTGAACTCGTCCGCTGCCAGCCAGCCGGTCGTAAGCCATCCACCGATCACGAACAGTCCCATGGCAAGGCCGGTCGCAATCGCGCCGATCGACTTGCGCAAGTTTGCATCGGAAAAGACGAAGGCGAGCAGCGCAAGACCGACCACGACGGCGGCAATGATCCGCGCCGAGACGCCGTCGATACCGCCCAGGCCAAGCAAACCAGGCAAGGAGACCGACGCTGGCGTCACTTGCGTCCATTGCAAGGCGGCAAGCCGCGCAGGCGCAAGCAGTCCCTTCAGCGTCATTTGTCCGGCAATGCCGACCAGGAGCAACACCAGCAGCGAGCGAAGGTTGCCCTTTCCCAGCAGCACGAGCGAGCGCGAAGCGCATGCATTCGCCAGCGCCATGCCGATGCCAAACAGAAGGCCGCCGGCGAAGATCAGCGGTGCGGAGAACGACGGCTGCAGATAAAGCGAGCGGTCGACTTCGACGAGCCCGCCGACCGCGAGCGCCTGGGTGCCGAGGATCGCGACCGCGACCGCGAGCACGAAAGTCCTGAGCTTCAACCCATCGCCCCTTCCCCACCAGTCGCGCAGGGACGAAAGCAGGCAGAAGCCAGAGAGGAACCCGACCGCTCCGAACCCAAGGCCGATCAGAAAGCCGCCAATGACTGCAAACTCGGGCATCGCCCTCTCCCGGCAGGGAAATTCCATCGCTTCCTGAAGGAATTAGTCCCCAGCACGGAGCCGGTCCATGGCTTGCGAAAGATAAGAAAATCGTTTCCGATCCCGACCTGCGCAAGCAGCAATTCTTCTCCTTGCGCGCGTTCGAAGCACAGCTTTCTTCCACACGCACCTCACCCATTCGGCGCGGACGATTGGCTGCGACGGCAGAACTTGCTTAATGGCTGCACCAACAAGAACCGGGAGGAAGCCTCGACATGGCGTTGAATTCAATCACCGGCCGCTCCGCATTTCTTGCATTGCTGAAGGACGAAGGTATTACCCACCTGTTCGGCAATCCGGGCACCACCGAACTGCCGATCATGCACGCGCTGAAGGACCATCCGGACCTCACCTATGTGATGGGCATGCAGGAGAGCCTGGTCGTCTATATGGCCGACGGCTTTTCGCGCGCCTCGGGCCGCCTCTCGGCATGCAACGTTCACGTGGCGCCGGGCCTCGGCAATGCCATGGGCGCACTCTATGGCGCGAAATTCACCGGCACGCCGATCATCCTGACCGCCGGCCAGCAGGAGCAGGGGCACGGCCTCACCGAGCCGCTGCTCTACGATCCGCTGGTGCCGATCGCACAGCCGCTGGTGAAATGGGCCGTGGAGGTCACGCGCCTCGAGGATCTGCCGCGCATCGTCCGCCGCGCGGCCAAGGTGGCGATGACGCCGCCGACCGGGCCGGTGTTCATCTCGCTGCCCGGCGACATCCTCAACAACGAGGCCGGCATCGACCTCGCCTCGGTGACGCGCATCGATACGCGCGTGCGGCCCGCGGATGAGGTGATCGACGCGCTGGCCGATCGCATCCTGAAGGCCGAGCGGCCGGTGTTGCTCTGCGGCGACGAGCTTGTGAAGAGCAATGCGCTGGAGGAAGCAGCGCAGCTTTCGGAAGTGCTCGGCTGCCCGGCATTCCAGTCGACCATCCCCTATGGCGCGCACTTCCTGTCGGAGCGGCCCTGCTTCGTCGGCGGCCTGGGCCGCGACCAGAAGCAGGTGCGCGATGCGCTGACGCCTTATGACACCATGATCGTGCTCGGCTCCGACGTGCTGCGCATGTCGGTGTGGAGCGAGATCGATCCGAAGCCCGAGCACCTGCGCATCCTCCAGGTCGGCCTCGTCGACTGGGAGATCGGCAAGAACTATCCGGCGGAGATGGCGGTGAAGGCCGACGTGCGCGAGACGATCAAGGCGCTGATCCCGGTCTTGCAAAAGAAGGGAGGCACGGCGCTGTCCGAACGCGCCCAGAAGGGCATCGCCGCGCTATCGAAGACGAACTGGACGGCGAAACGCGAGGCCGCCGTCACCGGCGCAAACAAGCTTGCGAGCGCAAAGCCGATCCACGGCGACTGGATGACCCACCGTCTCATCGAAGCGATGCCGAAGGACGGCATCCTGGTGAACGAGGGCCTGACCTCGGCGCGTCTCGTCGGCAACCTCTTTGCCTATCGCGACCGCTATTCGCTGCACGGCAACGCCGCGGGCGGCATCGGCTGGGCCCTGCCGGCGGCGATCGGCGTGCAGCTTGCACATCCGAATCGGCCGGTCACCTGCCTCTCCGGCGACGGCTCGGCGATGTATTCAGTGCAGGCGTTGTGGACCGCGGCGAACCAGAAGCTGCCGATCACCTACGTCATCTGCAACAACGGCGGCTACCGCATTATCAAGCAGCGGCTGAAGGCCTTCCACGGCAACGACCATTTCATCGGCATGGATTTCAAGGACCCGGCGCTCGACTGGGTCGGGCTCGCGCAATCGATGGGCATGAAGGCGGTGCGCGTCACCGAGCCGGACCAGCTCGGCGACGTGCTGAAGTCGGCCTATGCCCGCACCGGCGGTCCGATGCTGATCGACATCGTCGTCGACGGAATTGTTTGAGGATCAGCTTTCGCCTCGGTGCGCGCACTTAGCGCGCGCCATTTTCACGTCCTCGGCAACCGACATGGACACGAACTGCACGGCCTGCAGCGGCGTGTCGGCCTGCATCGCCAGCGCAACCTGCGTGTGCAGGTCGTTCACCCGCGCTCCCTCGACCAGGGAGCCGGCGATGAAGACCGCCGAGAGCATGATGGGGGAGCGTCGTTGCCGCGATGTCCGGCGCATGGAAACCTGCCTCGTGAGCTGCTGATTGATCCGTCAGATGGTGCAGCCCAACATCGTCGGAAAGCGGTCGAATGTGCGGCCCGGCGCGCACGTCTCGTTCACGGCATTTCACAGCTCGGTGCATGCCCCGTGACCGGTAGCGTTAACGAGTATGGCGGGCCGAGATCGATGTTCCGCAAGTCCTTGAGGTGATATACAAACAGGCCAATAGCTTTGTTTATTCGATCGCCGAAGGGTCATCAGATGCGAACCTCGATCATTGCCGCCGCCCTGGTTGCTGCAGGGGTCACGTCGGCCGCCGCGCAATCGCCGGCCGCGATCGTCGAGGACGTCAAGGGCAAAGTCGTCGGCGTGGAGTTCATGGACTATGTGGCACCGGGCACGGTGATCAAGCTCGGCGCCAACGGCGTGGTCGTTCTCGGCTACCTGACCTCCTGCTGGCGCGAGACGATTTCGGGCGGTGTCGCGATCGTCGGAACAGAAGAGAGCAAGACCTCGCTGGGCGAGGTCAGCCGCGAGAAAGTCGGTTGCGACACGGGTCGCGCCCAGCTCTCCGATCGCGAAGCGACCCAGAGCGCGGCAACGACATTCCGCAGCATCGGCGGAGCGAAGCAGGCACCGGCCGGGTCAGAGCGGGTGATCTATGGCCTCTCGCCGGTGATCGAATTGGGCAAGCCGGGCAAGCTCGTCATTGAACGCATCGACCTGCCGGGCGAGCGGATCGAAAGCGCGGTCACGGCGAAATCGCTGGTCAAAGGCAAGTTCTACGACCTCGCGGCGGCGGGCAAATCGCTGATGCCGGGCGGCACCTATGCGGCGACGCTCGGATCGCAGAAGACGGTCTTCAAGGTCGATCCAATGGCAAGGCCGGGCGCGACGCCGATCGTCGGCCGGCTGGTCCGCCTGTAAGGGGTTCAGGAGAGCTTAAGGCGCCTTGCATGGGCCGCATCACCAGGCGCGATACGCTCGTTGCGATTGTAATCGCTGTGATCTCGGGGCTTGTCGCAGCCTCGCCGCTGCTGGAAGTGACGCATGGCGTGTCGCTGGACGTCCTGACCGCGCTGCGCGCTGAAGTCTACGGATCGCGGCATCAGCCTGCCACGTCGCCCACGGTCGTGATCGCGATCGACGAGGAAAGCCTTCAGACACCGCCGTTCAAGGACTCGCCGGCGCTGACCTGGACGCGTGAAATCGGCCGTGTCCTCACCGCGGTCCTCGATGGTGGCGCCAGGGTGGTGGGCTTCGACATCGTCTTCCCGACCTCGATCGAGCAATCCCAAATCCCGTTCGGTGATGAAATTGTCGGCACCAGGATGCGCGGCTTCGACCGCGATTTTCTGCGTGCGCTGGCGTCGGGTGCATCAAGCGGAAAAGTCCTGCTCGGCGAGATCCATCAGCGCGACATCTCGGTCACGCCCTCGCAGGGCCAGAGGATTGCCGTCCGCCAGCAACAGAACATCCGCGCCCTGAACGTCAATGTCGACCGCGACGAAGTGGTGCGCCGGCTGCCGCTTTCGTTTGCGGTCGACAGCCGCCGCGTTCCCTCGATGGCGGTCGAGCTGGCAGCCCGCGCCGGCAACGTGCAGCCGGCATTCGACCAGGACGGCGCCATGACATTTGCCGGACGCCGCATCACGGGTCACCCGCCGGGTACGCTGACGCTCAACTTCGAGGGCGGTGCCGACGATATCCCGACCTATTCGCTGGCTGACCTGCGCGCCTGTGTGGAGAAGCGCGACAGCGAATTCTTCAAGCGCCAGTTTGACGGCAAGATCGTGATCATCGGCACCTTGCTCAATCTCGACGACCGCAAGCTGACCTCGAAGCGCTTTGCCACCGGCATCGAAGGTGCGCGTGCGCCGCGTTGCACGTTGCCACAGGCCTCCATGGCAGGGCAGTTCAAACGCACGACGATTGCCGGCGTCTATGTGCATGCGACCGCGGTAAACAATCTGCTGCGCGGTGACGTGGTCCGTGAACTCGACCGATGGCAGGTGACGGTGATCGCCGTCGCCTTCGCGCTGCTTGCCGCCGCCCTCGCAGCCTTCTTCGCGCCGGTGGCCGCGGCCTTCGCGTTTCTTGGCCTCGTTGTCGCCTTTACACTCGCAGCCGCCGTGCTGTTCAACCGCGCCCTCGCGTTGCCGCTGAGCGAACCGTTCATCGCCGGCTTCGTCGCCATGGTCGCCATGATCGGCTACCGCTACATGGTTGCCGACAAGGAAGAGCGGTTCTTGCGGACGACCTTCGGGCTCTATCTTGCACCGCAGGTCATCGACCAGATGATGGCCTCGAACAAGCTGCCGATCCTCGGCGGCGAGATGCGCGACGTCACCGTGTTCTTTTCCGATCTCGCCGGCTTTTCATCGACGGCCGAGAAGCTGGCGCCCGACGCGCTGGTGCAGTTGATGAACGAGTACCTCTCGGCGATGACCGACATCATCGAGGAGTGCGGCGGCTACGTCGACAAATACATCGGCGATTCGATCGTCGCGGTGTTCGGCGCGCCGGTCAGCGACGCAAATCATGCGCAGAATGCGGTTCGGGCGACGCTGCGCTGTCGCGATCGCCTCGACGAGCTCAACCTCAGCGCCGCGTTTCAGGGACATCGCCTGAGCCACCGCATCGGGCTGAATTCCGGCGAGGCTCTGGTCGGCAACATCGGCTCGCGCCGCCGCTTCAACTACACGGTGATGAGCGACGCCGTGAACCTTGCCTCCCGGCTGGAAGGCGCCAACAAATATTTCGCAACGTCGATCATGGCGTCGGAGACGACCGTGGCGCTCACCGGTGCGCTGTTCGCATGGCGCGAGCTCGACTCGATCCGGGTCCAGGGACGCGTGCATCCGGTCAGGATCTACGAGCCGCTCGCCGAAGCCGGCCGCGAGAGCAGGGATCAGGCCCGCATCGCGGCCATCTATGCGGATGCACTTGCGTGCTGGCGCGCGCGTGATTTTCAGGGCGCGGCAACCCACCTCGAACAGATCGCCAGCGACGATCCCCCCGCCGCCCTCTTGCTCGCGCGCGCAAGGGAGCTCGCGCAGCAACCGCCGGGGCCGGACTGGGAAGCCGTCTGCAACCTGGAAGGAAAATGAAAGGCCGCGGCCCTACAGCCGCACGAGTCGGCCGAGCAGCGGGCCCGCCGGTGCCGCCAGCTGATCGACCTTGAACACGGTCTTGCGCGAGCCGAGCGTCACCGCATACACGCCGCCGGCCTTCAGCTGCGTGCTGACCGCCGCGAGGTCGTGAAATCTCTCTTTCACCAGCGAACCCTTCGACAGCGTCGCTTCATAGCGCTCGCCGGGCTTGTCGACGCGCTCGATCAAAAGTTTACCGTGCTCCGTCACCTCGATCACCGGCGACAGCGCATAGATGGTCAGTTGCGGGACGACCGCTATCTCCTGGCGGCGCGGCGAGTTGCGAAAGGCCATGCCGCCGGAGGTCGCACTGTCCGATACCTTGACCTGCGCCGTATCGCACATCGGCTTCTCGCGGCTGATGTCGCCAAGCGAAACCCGGCTCTCGTTGGCACCGACAATGACCACGCCGCCGATGATCGTCTCGCGCAGGCAGGATGCAAGGTAGGCAAGCACGATCGTGCCATTCGCTCCGAGCTTGATGACCTGGCCCGGCGTCACATAGTCCATGAATTCGGCGCCGGCGACCTGCCCCTTGACGCTCTCGACGATGGCGGACGGCATCTGCGCCGGCGCAAGCGCCGTCGAGCCGAGAAGCACTGTCAGAGATAAAGCCAGGACTCGCATTGCATGCTCCTAACGGCTTATTCGCCGAACACATTGCCCGCTCTGATCGCGCACGACGGCGCGCTCGCGCTCACCGACTGAACTTCGATCATGCCGCCGTCTGCAAACGACTTGACCTGCATCGTCTGCCGTCCGGCCTCGCGCGCGATGGTCACGCTTGCCGTGCAGCTCGAGAACCCATCGCCAAATGACACGGTGACCAACCGGGCTCCGGCGGCAAGCTCGGTGCTGACGACGAGATTGCCTCCCTGAAATCTCGAGTTTCGCAATCCACCCGTTGCTGACTGGCCCGTCTCACCGACGCCCTCCCGCTTGCCGCCGCCGCCTTTCGCGGTCGCGGCGGTGCGACGGCTGAACAGCCTCCCTTGAGAGGAGACGTAAACGCTGAGCGATTGGGCGATGGCGCGCGACTGATACTCGCCTCCTGAACCGGCGCGTCGTTGCATCCTGGTCTCGGTCCAGCCCAGCACGATCGATTTGCCATGGAGCTGGGGCGGTGCGTTCTGCGCGGGAGCCCGAACCGGCACAAGCACTGCAAGCATTGCAACGGCAGCGGTCGATGGCAGCCTCGGTGTTGTCATGCTGCCCCTCCCATGCGCCTGACGACTATTCGCAGTACCGCTTGCCGTTGAAGACAAAGCACTTGGCCGCGGGATCGGCGGCCGGCGCTGTTATCGTGCGCGCAATGCGCTGGATGCGCGGAGGTTGCCGGTGACGGACGCGCTCGGCAACCACTGTCGGCACAACGCATCGCTCAGACAGCGACCGGTCGGTGACGGCCCGCCACACCAGCTTGCCCTGGTCGGCCGAGCACGACAGCATGAAGCGCGCCTGCGGACAGATCGCGGCGCCCTCGCTGTAGGTTCGGTCGTGATAGACGCAGACCGACGCACTGCCCGCTGCTTGCGACGATTGCGCAAAGACAGTTCCCGCTCCGCCCGCAAGGACCAGAGCCGTCAGCATTGCCGTGCGCAACATCTTCAATCCTCCATGCCGCATACGGGAGCGCGACGGGGCAAGCCTTTACTCACAATACTGACGGCCGTTGAACGAGAAGCACTTTCCGCCTCCCCTGGCGGCCGGTGCGGCCGGGGCTGCGCTCGGTTGCTGCTGGCGCGACACGGTCTTCGCGGGCGCAGGCGCAGGCGGCGGGTTCTTCCTGCAGACGCCTTGCGGGCTGAGCGAGAAGCCGGCGTCGCAGCTGATCTGGACGCACTTGTCATCCTCGGCCTTCTGGCCCTTGGCGCACACCAGCGGACACACCCGCATGGTCTTCGAGCGCACCGCATCGAGCGCATCGAGGCTTGCGACCTTGACGTTGAACTTGGTGCCCGCATTCTGATTGAACTGTTGCAGCGACTTGCTCGAGCCGTCGTTCCAGTTGCCGTCCAGCGAGCCGGGGTCGCAACCAACGCGCTTGAGGTGCGCCTGCAGCAGCCGCGCAACATCGGACGGGTCCATCGCCGGCGCAGCAGCCGCAGCTGGCGCGACCGCCGCAACCGGCTTGCTGTCGGACGGTGAAAGCGCAGCTATCTGTTCGCGCGCTTCCGCCTTGGCGCGAGCTTCGGCCTCGCGCTTCGCTTCTTCGAGTTGCCGGCGGGCGTCGTCCACGGCGACACGCTTCGCCGCTTCGATCTGCGACTGCGCGTCGTCGGCCTGCTTTCGTGCGGTCTCGAGCTGACGGCGGGCTTCATCGAGCTCGCGCTTCGCCTGCTCCGCGCCCTGACGGCGCACTTCTTCAAGCCGCTGGCGAACCTCTTCGGAAACCTGGCGGCGCGCTTCCTCGGCCTGGCGGGCGCCATGCTCTTCGAGCTGCCGGCGGAATTCGTCGGCCTTGGCCTTTTCCTGCAGCTCGGCCTGGCGCCGCGCGTCGGCGGCTTTGGCGCCGGCCTGCTCGGCCGCCGCCAGCTTCTCCAGATGCGCATTGGCGAGGTCGGCGTAGAAGCCCGACTTGTTGCTCTTCAGGAACGATTCCCACGCCTGCTTGGTGCCGATCTGGGCTGCGAACTCGTACTCCTTGCGCGCCTCGGCTTTCGGGTCCGTTGCCGGCACCACCGGCAGCGGCGGCACCAGCGACATGGTGTCGCCGCCGAGCGAGCCGTAGACGAAAGGCTCCTGCTTGTTGTTGGTCGCCTTGATCACGTCGTCGCGCACCTTGCCGAATGCGAGACGAAGGTCGAGCCCCGGCTGCGCGATGTGCTTCACCAGCGCCATGGTGAACGGGCTATTCGCGCCGTCCCCGTCGCTGGCCACAGCGCCTGCCCTGGCGGCGAAGGCGATCAGTGTTCCCGACACCGTCGGTTCGACCTTGGCGAGACCGCGGCCGATCGAACGGCTTGCGACCGTGCGCTTCATCGTCTTGGAAAATGGATTGTCGCGGCAGGCGTCGAGGATGACGAGCCGCAGGCGCTTTGTCTGATCGAGCGATTTCAGGACGCGATCGAGCGAGACCGCTTCGTCCTCAACGTCGAAATCGCTTTCGAGCTTGGCGTCGGCTGGAACGAGATAGTTGGTGCCGTCGACTTCGATACCGTGGCCTGCGAAATACACCACGGCCGTCTCGGCATCGGATGCGATCGCAGAAAAATCACGAACGGCGCGCCGCAGATCCGCAACGCCAAGGTCGCGGCGCGTTTCGACGACCTCGAAACCTGCGCTCTTGAACACCGAGGTGATGGCTTCGGAATCGCGTACCGGATTGGCGAGGCGGGGGACGTGCTTGTACGACGAGATACCAACGATCAGCGCAACGCGCTTCGATGCCTGCGCGTCCCGCAGGCCCGACAGGCTCGCGACAATCACCAAAAATATGAAAACGAGCGCCCGCATCCGAACTCTCTGGAATATGCCAATAAAATACCGCATTTTAACCACCCATCAAAGCCCCGTATGTGACGAAGATCACACCAGGGTAAACGACACAGGCTGTTGATCGAACGCGTTGGTCGACGGTATCCGGAGGAGGACGCCTTGCTTCGTGCACAACCCCTGTTGTGGGCGGCGCTTGCCTTGGCCGGAACGGCCGGGCCTGTGCTGGCCGCGCCGGCGCAGCTTCTCAACAAGACCGTCCAGTTCAGCTGGTCGACCGAGGTCGTGCAGCGAGGCCCGGACGGTCAGGTCGTCAGGCCGCGCATCGATGCCAGCCGGACGGTGTATGTGAGCAGCGCCGGCCGGCTGTTCGTGCGCAGCTCGCGCGCCAACCAGAAACTGGGCCTGAAGAAGGGTGGCGACTATGCCCCCGGCGCGACGGCAAACAAGGCCGGCGAAGCCACGGGATTGCGGTTTGCGGGCAACAACCTCGTCGGCAACGTCGCGTTTCCACAAGGCGCCGCCCAGGTCACCGTCAGCTTCGATGCCTCGTTCTCGAGTTGCTCGCTCAGCGTTGTCTACGGCCGCGAAGGCGGCGGCATGCGCCGGCGCGGGCTCGACGGCAAGATGTACGACATCCAGTCCATGAGCGTGAGCGGCCAGAGCTGCTCGGTTCGCGCCGGCAATCCATTCGCGGGAGACTGACGATGACGCGACCGCGTATGTCTTCGACAGTCGCGGCGCTGGCGGCCGCGGGCCTGATCGGCTTTGGCGTCACTGCCGAAGCCGCGCCGGCACAACTCCTGAATAAAAGTCTGGTGTTGGGCTGGACCACCAGCGTGACGCAACGCGCACCGGATGGCCAGACTGTGTCGCGACAGCTCAGCTTCAACCGCACCATCTACGTCAGCAGCAACGGCCGCCTGTTCCAGCGGGCAACTCGCTCGTCGGCGCGCATGAGCGGAACGAGCGAGCTTGGTCCCCGCGACAAGGCGCTCAGCAAGACCGGCGAAGCAGCGGGCATGCGCTTCGCGGGAGATCGCCTCGTCGGCAACGTCGCCTTTGCCACCGGCGCCGCGCAATTCACCGTCAGCTTCGGTGCGGGATTCTCGAGTTGCTCGGTCGATGTGTCTCTCGGGCGTGAAGGCGGGCAGATGCGCCGGAAAGGCCTGGACGGCCGGATGTATGAGATCCTGTCGACATCGGTGAGCGGCCAAAGCTGCTCGATCCGAGAGGGCAATCTGCTCGCCGGGTAATCCCACTCGACGTCGGATTTTCCAGCCCTATATGGGGCACATGCTCCGGCGCACCCTTGCCATTGCGATCCTGGTGCTTGGAACCTCGCTCGGCCTGGAACGGGCTCGCGCCCAGACCGAGTCCGGGGCGGTGCAGGATTCGATCTGCCTGATGCTGGAGTCGGCGGCGCAAAAGCATGATCTGCCGCTGGAATTTTTCGCCCGGCTGATCTGGCAGGAGAGCAGCTTCAGGGCCGAGGCCGAGGGTCCGCGCACACGAAACGGCGAGCGCGCGCAGGGCATCGCCCAGTTCATGCCCGGCACTGCCGCCGAGCGCAGCCTGCTCGACCCGCGCGATCCGATCCAGGCGCTGCCGAAGGCGGCCGAGTTCCTGCGCGAGCTGCGCGACCGGTTCGGCAATCTCGGCCTCGCCGCTGCTGCCTACAATGCCGGACCGCGCCGCTTGAGCGAATGGCTCGCGGGCACGGGCTTCATGCCTGCCGAGACACGCAACTACGTGCTCGCCATCACCGGCCGTTCCATCGACGAATGGGCGCGCGGCGTGACGACTGACGGCTTTCGCGCCGAGCCCGTGGACTGCGCGCAGATGATGGCCTCGGTCAAACGATCGCCTGACACTTACATGAATTCGTATATGGCCTCGCTCGAGGAGCGCGTGAGCCGTGCGACACGGCAACCGTGGAGCGTTCAGCTCGCGGCTGGATTTTCCCGCCCGCGCGCTCTTTCGAAATATGCGCAGACGATCGACCGGTTCGCGAAGGTGCTGGGCAACCGCGACCCGATCATCGACAGCGGATTGCTGCGAAGCCGCGGGACGCGCGCCTTCTATCAGGTGAGCGTCGGTGCCGAGACCCGCAGCGAGGCCAACGGCTTGTGCGCACAACTTCGCGCCGCCGGCGGCGCATGTATGGTTTTGCGCAAGTCGTGATCAGCCAAACCTTGATCAACCAGGCGTTGGCTCTGCCGCCTCTGCGTCCCGATCCGCATCGAACATCGCCCGCAGCAAACGCCATAGCTCACGATGGCCTGCGGTCTGCCCACCGCAGCGAAGGTAATCCGCGATATCCATTCGGGATGTCTGGAAGGCAACGATTCCGCCGACCTGCGCCTCCAGGTGCGCCTCGTCATGTTCAACATAAAGGCTCTTGCTGTCCGTATCGAAGACAAGCGCCCAGCGATCAGTATGCGTGATTTCGGGCCCGGTGGTGCGCCGATAGAGTTCTCGTTTCAGGACGGCCATCTTCCACTCCTGTCGCGTCGTATAAGAAAGCTGCAGGCAGAGTAACGGTTCCCTCAGAAATTCGGATTGAGCTGGAGGCAGGGCGCAAGGCCGTTCTCGCTCCCCCAACAGAGCCTAAGGATATCGCCGGTACCCTCGGCGTCAATCGGGGTTCGCATCGGTCGCGCCTAGGGCCTTGTCCGTACGCCTTACGGCATCAAGCGCGATCGAATCTTGATCTCGTGCGTCAGGGTTTTGTGGACCGGGCATTTTTCGGCGATCTGCAGGAGCCTGGTTCGCGCTTCTTCCGGCACATCGCCGATGATGGAGATTTCCTTCGTGATCTCGCCGATGTCGCCGTCCTTGCTTTCGCAGTCCACGCAATCCTCCGCGTGAATGCGGCGATGCGCCAGGCGCACGGCAAATCGTTCGACGGGAATTTTCTTGCGGTCGGCATAGAGTCGCATCGTCATGGACGTGCACGCGCCAAGCGCTGCGAGCAGAAAATCGTAAGGACCGGGACCGGCATCGTCGCCTCCAGCCTCCACGGGTTCTCCAGCTGGCAGACGGTGTCGTCCGGCCCGCACAAGCTGCGCCAGCGGACCAGTTCTGGTTTCGCTGACTTCGACGATGCCGGCGGGCAACGAACTCGATCGCGCGACGACCGCGGGCAGATAGCGCTGCGACCAGACGGCGATCATGTCCGCGACATAAATGGCGTCCTCGCGTTTGCGCAGCAGATGGTCGGCCGTGTCCAGTGACAAAAAGCTCTTCGGGTGGCGCGCAGCGACGAAGATCGCCGTGGCGTTGTCGATGCCGACATACTCGTCGCGCGGCGCGTGGCACACCAGCAGAGCCTTCTTCATCTGCGCCAGGCCTGCAAGAAAGTTCTGATTGGCGACGTCGTCGAGGAACTGCTTCGTGATGGTGAACTGCCGGCCGGCAAGCGTGACGGTTGCGGTGCCGTTGGCTTTGATCTCATCGAGGTTGGCGGCGAAGTTGTGCGTGACGTGCGCCGCCGAGGACGGCGCACCGATGGTCACGACCCCGACCGCCTCCGGAACCTGCGGTGCGGCGGCGAGAACCGCGGCCCCGCCGAGACTATGGCCGATGAGCAGGGCCGGCGCCGAAAAATTCTCGCGGAGGTAGTCGACCGCCGCCATGAGGTCCTGAACATTTGACGAAAAGTTGGTGTTGGCGAACTCGCCCTCGCTGCTGCCGATGCCGGTGAAATCGAACCGCAGCACGGCGATGCCGCGCGCGGTGAGACCTTCGGCGATCCGCGCCGCGGCGAAGATGTCCTTGCCGCACGTGAAGCAGTGCGCAAACAGGGCAAACGCGCGCGGCTCGGCGGGCAAATCCAGCCGGGCCGCCAGCTTGCTGCCGGAGGCTCCTGTGAACTCGATCCTTCGTGTCTCGATCATGGCAGGCACCTCGCTACGCGGGTCAGTGACGACCCTTACCGTAATCGATCGAGCGTGCCGTTCAACTTCGTAAATAGCCCGCTGATCTCGCTGCGGATGGAATCAAGCTTCGCGAATTGCTCGACCACCTGCGCAACGCGCTGTTCGGTTTCGATCTTGCTTCTGTAGAGCGCCTCCACGCGCGCACTCAGCTTCTCGTCGCCATGCACCTCGATCTCGCCGAGGCTTTTGATCAACCGGTCGCGGCGCCCATGCAGATCGGCGATCAGGGCCTCGATGCCGTCGACCGCGGACTGCAGCGGCACGAGTGCCGCCTGTGACTTGTCGATATCCTGCTTGAACCCGCTCAGCGCCGTCGACGAATCCTGCAAGACCCTGACACGAACGCGCGTCTGCGCCGCAAACTCGTTCAGCTCGGTCTGGCGATCGGCAAGCTTCCTGCCGGAGGAATCCGTCTCCACCTCCGCAAGGGCCTGCGCGACATGCGCCCGGCGCTCCTCGAGTTCTCCGAAATCCCGTCGGACGGTGTCCAGGATCGCAAAGCAGTTGTCGAGGCTGGCAATTCTCTGCTCGGTCTCGAGTTTGCTCCTCGCGAGCGCTTCCACGCGCACGGCGAGTTTCTCCTCGCCATGCGTTTCCAGCGCGCCGAGCGTTTGCGCCAGCTGATCGCGGCGCGCGTGCAGCTCATTGATCATCGCCGCGAGGCCTTCGTCGGGCGCCTGCAGGCGCACGAGCTGCGTCTGCGACGCCCCGAACTCCTCCTTGAACCGGGTCAATGTCTCCCACGACTCCATCAGCGCTTTCAGCCGCGCCTGGATCTGCGCAACGTCGCCGCTCACCTGCTTCAGGCGGCCGGCAAGGCTGTTCTTGTTGTCGTCGGTCTCGATGTCCGCCAGCGACTGCTCGAGCTGCCCCTGCCGCTCCTTGAGCTCGCCGAAGATGGGTTCGATCGTCCGCCGGGTCTCGCCCACCTCGCCGATCTGCTTGCGCAGCGCCTGCTGCCGAAGCCGGATGTCTTGCAGACGTTCGCGCAGATCGACGCTTTCGTTCCGGCTTTTCTGGAATGCGACGCGCTGCTCGGACTCGGTCAAGCGTGTCTGCAGCGACTGGATCACGTCCACCGGATCGATGGCGTTCAGATGCTCGCCGGCGGCCTCGAAGTTGCGCTGCACTTCATCGGCCCGCGCCGTCTCGTTCCGCAGCCCGTCGACGGTACGCTGCAGGTTTTTGGAGATTTTGGTTCGCCGCGTCAGCGCTTCGGATTGCCACACCGAGGCGACGATCAGGAACAGCGCCACGAGTGCGGCGATGGTGAATGTGATCTGTTGCGGCGCCGGCAACGCCAGGAAAAGCTTCGGCGCTTCATCCAGATTGAAGCCGAAGGCCTGGGCAAACAACGCCGCCGCGCCCAGCAGGACGATCCAGGCGAGTATCACCAGCCACATCATGGACGACCTCTAACTCTGCCCCAACAAGTCGCCAACACTCATTGTCATGCGTACCAGCATACTGTCCGCGATGGCGAGAACCAGATCACGGAGAGGTGCCGACCAGCACATTTGAGGACATCGAACGACGCTCCGGCATCGCGCACGCGTTGAGCCCCCTGCATGCGCTTACCGGTCGGGGCGATTTTTCCGCATGCCATGCGAAAAGACAATGCGCGTGGCGCTGCTTTTCCGATCCACGCCGGAGCATTTCCAACCGTCGCTGCGCAGCCGACCCTTGCCCCGGCGTCTGCCAATTGTTGCGGATCGTCCGGAATGGAACAAGCCACTGATTTCGCGACGAAAATTAGTTCGATTCCGAATGAACCTAAAACCACGGCGTCTACCCAACGCACAGGGGCACGACTACGCGCGAACAAAACACCAAACGAAAGGCAGGACACATGACCACCACGACAACCAATGCAAACACGTCCAAGGTCAACAACGGCGTCAACGTCGACGCACTCCTGGGTGCGCGCGAAGCGCTGGAAAAGGCGCCTGAAGCCGCTCAGTTCAAGTGGCGCGCCAGCTGCGAATGGATGGACGGCACGCACAGCCGCTCCGTCATCAACAGTTTCTATGGGCTCGGCGCCGAGCAATCACACGACAAGCCGTACACCGTCGAGGCCGACCATCCCAAGGTCTTCGCATCCGAAGACCTTGCGCCAACGCCGGTCGAACTCGTCCTGTCGGGCCTTGCGAGCTGTCTCACCGCAGGCATTGCCGCCGTCGCCCAGCGACGCGGCATTCAGCTTCACTCGGTCAAGTCGACGCTCGAGGCCGACATGGACCTGGCCGGCATCCTCGGAATCGATGAGGACATCCGCAACGGATTTGGTGCCATTCGCGTGCATTTCGACATCAAGGCCGATGCAAGCGAAGACGACATCAAGGCGCTGGTGGCCCAGTCGCAAAAGCGCTCTGCCGTCTTCGACATCGTCACCAACCCGACCAACGTCTTCGTCACCGTGAACTGACGCAAGACGCTCAGGAGCGAGTGTCGTGACCTATGTGACGACCGTCATCATCGGCGCCGGCCAGTCCGGGCTCGCCATGAGCCGGCACCTGACCGACCGCGCGATCGACCATGTGTTGCTCGAGCGCGGCGGGGTCGCCAACTCGTGGCGCAAGGAACGGTGGGACTCGCTTCGTCTGCTCACACCAAACTGGCAAAGCCGGCTCCCCGGCTTTGCATATGATGGCGACGACCCGGACGGCTACATGAGCATGTCCGAGGTCGTCGGCTATCTGCAGCGCTACGCCGATCACGTGCGTGCGCCGGTGCAAGCCGCCACGCGCGTGACGAAGGTCAGCCAAGCCGACAACGGCTATGCGGTGACGACGGACCGGCAGGCCTTTCGTTGTCGTGCCCTGGTCATCGCCAGTGGCGCCTGCAACATTGCCACCGTGCCGTCGCTGGCCGCCGGTCTCCCGCGATCGATGACCAGCATCACGCCCATGGACTACCGCAACCCGGCGGCGTTGCCGGACGGCGGCGTAATGATTGTCGGCGCCTCGGCGACCGGCGTGCAGCTAGCCGGCGAGATTGCGGCCTCGAGTCGACGAGTCATTCTCGCGGCAGGCGAGCACATTCGCATGCCCCGCGTGTACCGCGGCCGCGACATCAAGTGGTGGATGGATGCGATCGGCGCAATGGATATGCGCTACGACGAGGTCGACGACCTCAAGCGGGCGCGCGGTCTGCCGTCGATGCAGCTGATCGGGACGCCAGAACGCGCCTCGATCGACCTGAACAGTCTGCGCCATCTTGGCGTCGAGATCGTCGGCCGCCTTGTCGGCCTGCGTGATGGAAAGGCGCAGTTCTCCGGATCGCTCGCCAATCAATGCGCCATGGCCGATCTGAAGATGAACCGGATGCTGACAGGCATCGATGCCTGGGTGTCCGAAAACGGGCGGGACGGCGATTTCGCCACGCCCTGCCGCTACGAGCCGACCACCGTCGGCTCAGATGCAAGACTCAGCCTTGACCTGAATGACAGCGGCATCGGCACAGTCATCTGGGCGACGGGATATCGTCCGGACTACTCCTGGCTCGACGTGCCGGTGTTCGATCGCAAGGGCCGCATCCTGCACGATGGCGGCGTCGTCAGCGCGCCCGGCATGTACGTCATGGGCCTGCCGTTCCTGCGCCGCCGCAAGTCTTCCTTCATCGACGGTGCCGGCGACGATGCCGCGGATCTGGCCGAGCATCTGAGCCATCGCCTCGATCGCGCCGCCGCCTGACGGAGAAACCAGCCATGGAAAAGCTCCACGCCTTTCAGCCGCGCTACGACGCGATCATCGTTGGCGCACGCTGCGCTGGCGCCGCTACTGCGCTGCTGCTGGCACGTGCCGGCGCGAAGGTTCTCCTGATCGATCGCCAGGCTTACGGCACGGACACGATGTCGACGCATGCCCTGATGCGGGCGGGCGTTTTCCAGTTGCAGCGGTGGGGGTTGCTGCCTGCCGTGATGGCCGCGGGGACGCCGGAGGTTCGGGCCACGACATTTCACTACGGCAAGGACGATTCCATTCGCATCAAGATAAAGCCGGAGCACGGCGTCGAATTTCTGTGCGGGCCGCGCCGCACGGTTCTGGATCGCATTCTGGTCGATGCGGCGCGCAGCGCCGGCGCCGAGGTCCGTCACGGTGCCGGGCTTTCGGAGATCACGTTCAATTTGGACAATCGCGTTGTCGGCGCGAAGTTGAGGGATCAGGCCGGCACAGAACGCCTGGTTCTCTGCGACATGCTCGTCGGGGCCGACGGCAGGGAATCCACTGTCGCGCGGCTCGTCGGCGCCGAGACCTATCTGCGAAGCGAGACGTGGTCCGGCTGCGTCTATGGTTATTACGAGAACCTGGACCGGGATGGCTTCCATTGGCATTTCGCCGCCGACGCGGCCGCCAGCATCATCCCCACCAACGAGGCGCAGCATTGCGTGGCCGCAAGCGTGCCGAGCGCGTTGTTCTCGACGACATTCCGCGGCAATGTCGAGGACGGGTTCTTTCGCATCCTCGCAGCCAATTCGCCGGAGCTCGCCGCGGATATGCGCCGCGCGCGCCTGGTCGGCCGCTTGCGCGGCTTTCCCGGTGTCCCGGGTCATCTGCGGCGGGCGCACGGTCCGGGCTGGATGCTGGTCGGCGACGCCGGCTACTACAAGGACCCGCTGACCGCGCACGGAATCACCGATGCGTTGCGGGATGCGGAACTCGCGGTCCGTGCATTCCTGGATGGCAAGCTCGACGCCTTCCAGTCGCAGCGGGATGCAATGTCAAGGCAACTGTTCGACGTCACCGATGCGATCACGTCGTTCCGCTGGGACCTCGACGAGGTGAAGTCGCTTCACACCCAGCTCAGCGCCTCGATGCGCGCCGAAAGCGATCATATCGCGCAGCTGTCGAAACCGAAGACCGTGGCCGCATAGGAGTCTCGAACATGACAACCGACTCGCTCTGGAAACGCACCGTGGCCGGCCAGCCAGGCGTGGGCGCCGAGGCGCAGCGCAGCCGCACGACGTCCATGCGCGACGTGGAGATGTTTACCGAAATGACCGGCGACCGGAATCCGATCCACTACGATGCGGAGCTGGCAGCGAGGTCGGGTTTTGGCGGCCTCATCGTGCAGGGCGGCGTCACCACCGGCCTGCTGAACGCCGTCGTTGCAGAGGACCTTCCGGGGCCCGGCACGGTCTTCCTGGAAACCAACTTGCGCTTCGTAAAGGCCGTGCGCGTCGGCGAAACGATCACCGCCACCGTCAAGGTCGTGCACGTGCGCGACGACAAGCCGATCTGCAAGCTGGAAACCACCATCCACAATGCCGACGGCGAACCTTGCGTTCTCGGCACCGCGACCACCTACACCATGCCGCTGCTGGCGTAGCGTCGCGGGTCTTAGGCGGCGTTTCCGGCCGCGACGACAGCCATTCAGACCTGGCGCGCGCGATGACGCTACAGGTTCTGGCGTCGCTGCAAATGAAGACAGCGTCCTGGTCATGAGACCAAAACGCCTCTCAAGAGACTCATCAGCGTTGAGACCAACATCAAACGCTGGAGATCTGAAATGCGCGCTAACGGAGTTACTTTTTTCGAGGTCGATAGAGTTCCGATCGTCCTCAGGCTGGTCGATGGCCTCGCGAGGATGATCTTGCGCTATCGCAAGTATCGCGAGCAGCTGGCCAACATTGAGACGCTGTGTTCAATGAGCGACCGGGATCTGAAGGATATCGGCATTAATCGTGGCGATATCGATCGCATCGCCCGCCAATGACAACCGAGGCCGGCGCAATCGCGAGCGAAGCGACGCCGTTCTTCAAACGGCTATGGTGCGGGTGATGCCAGCGGCTTGCCCTTCTCCAGCACGTAGACGGCAGTGAGCTTCACCCCCTTGTCGCCCGCCCCTTCGTTATGGATGGCGCGATCCGGAACGGTCAGCGACTCGCCAGCCTTCAAAACCTGCTCTGGCTGGCCATCCGGGGCAAACCAGAACTCGCCCTCGATGATCTGCGCCATCACGAAACCGGGATGCGAATGCCGGCCGGCCTTGAAGCCCGGCGCGATCTCCACGGTTGCGTAGATGATCTCGAGGTTGGTGCCGGGAACGTCAGACTTCTGCAGGATCGTGCGCTTGACCGGCGAAGGCTGCACCGGCGCTTGCTGCGCTTGCGCTGCCGAGCCGAGCAGAACGAGAAGTGCAGTTGTTGCAAGAATCTTGAACATCGTTTCCTCGCTGCACGTTATCCCGGATCTCAAACTGGATCCGGCATGAATAGTCGCGCTTTCCGACCCTCCCCGCAAGACAGACCAGTGGCGCTCTCGTACAGCCTGTAAGGCTCGTCAGGTGGGCAGCCAAAACTGTAGATCGATCAGGGTCGAGCGCTAATGACTGCTGCGCTGAAGCAGCCGAAACCTCAAGGGCCGCGGGTCTTCGCAGTCTCAGCGAAGCGCTCGAGCCTTTTGCTCAATATCCAGGAGGTGCCGAGGAACAGGATCAGCATCGCCAACCCAAGACCGGACGAGGCATCGTTCATGAGTTTCTCCGAGACCTGCCCGAATGCATAGCCCGCGGAGACGACCAAGCAGGACCAAAGTCCTGCGGCAACAAAATTCAGAGCCAGGAAGCTCGACCAGGGAAGCTCCGACATCCCGTAGGCAAAGCCGGCGACGCCGCGAATGCCGTGCGGATAGCGGTGAAACAGAATCATCCAAATGTAATAGCGGTCTGTCAGACGGGCCGCCGTCCGCATGGCGCGTTCAAGTCGGGGAAACGATCCGAGCCAGCTGGTGCCGAAACGCCGACCGATCCAGAAGCGGATGACGTCGCCGGTGAAGCTGCCGAACCAGCAAACAAAGATAAGAGTGCTGAGATTCAGCGCACCGGAAGACGCGGCATAGCCAGCGAACAGCGCGATGAGAAGGGCATGCGAGGCGGCATAAGCAAACATGAAGCTGTAAACCGCATCGCCGTTCTGGCGTATGAGATCGAGGAATGAGGCGAGGTCGGTCGGAAACAGGATCAGGGGAACACCTTTGATCGTCTCGATGATGGGCTTTTCATGAATGAGAGGGGCGCCCCTTCGGCTGAGGCGTCAGCCGCGAAAATGCCGATGATCTCGTGGAGAAAGGCCCTGTCGCGACCTCGCGGACGGCGCGCTGAGCGACAGGTGCGTTACGCCTGATTAGCGGATCGGGTGGGCGCGGGCAACGGGGAAGGCTTGCCGGAGCCGGGTGCGTTCGAATCGTGCTGGGTGCGCCAATCGCTGCCCTGGGGCGACACCCAGGCAATCGGGAAACATCGATTTCCGATGGCCCTGGTGCCTCGATAGCGCTGCTTATCGCCAGCTTTCCCCGGTTGCCCGCGCCCACCTGATCCGCTAAATCACCTCCAACGCACCCGTAGCTCAGCTGGATAGAGCGTTGCCCTCCGAAGGCAAAGGTCACACGTTCGAATCGTGTCGGGTGCGCCAGCTTTTTAGAAGCTCGAACAACAATTGATCGGCACGCGTGACAAGCCGACTTGGCGATGGCTGCGCCCCTGGCCCTGCCCCATCCAGCACGCTGCACTGGCGAAATGTCGCATTTGACTTTCACCCGCAAGGGACTACCTCTCTAGTCACTATGCTCAGCTTCGCGACATTTCACCGAGGCCTGTGTCACGCAGGCAATCTTATCGCGGGCACTTAGCCCGAACCCGCTGCGCGCGCTCGCAGCCGGGGTTCGGGGACCATTCCGAAGACCAGCTGAACTTTGCCATTTCAGTGGCCGGCACGCGCAAGCGGCCGTATAGGCGCATTCAAACTGCAACATCATCGATCGTTCCGTCCGGCAAATCGGTCGGCGCGTACGTTCGCTCGTCAGCACGGCCCTGGTCGGGCCGAGTGGAGAAATGCCGATGACAATCCGTTCGAATGAAAGCACGAGGCAGAAGCCAACCCGTTCGGCTGACCTAGCGGCAAACGGGAATGTTCTGCCGCTTCGACGAAACGTGCGCGCTGGCCAGCCGAAGAGCCCAACACGTCTCTCTGCCATCCCGCATGGAGATGACGACAACCCGGGCCCGACGGCGGCTTGATCGACTTTGGACATTCACAGGAGTCAACAATGACGACATCATGGAAAGAAGAGCATGCTTCTGGCGAGCTGCGTCCCCATATCATCCTGACTGCTGAGGATCACGAGCGGCTCTCAACCCTCGCCCGTGCAGCAGCGGCGAACATGCCGGACGTCGCCTCAACGCTCGCCGACGAACTCGATCGAGCGCGCGTCCTCGCCAAGGGGCGCCATCCCGAACACATCGTACGGATGGGGAGCGAAGTCGAATTCCGGGACGACGCAGGCAAGGTCCAGACGGTGACACTCGTCTACCCGAATGAAGCTGATATCGCACGGGGCAAGATATCGGTCCTCACACCGATTGGCACCGCTTTGATCGGCCTTCGTACGGGAAAGTCGATCACCTGGCATACGCGAGCGGGAGCACTCAGGCGTCTGACGGTTCTGCAGGTGCGCGAACCCGCGCCGGCGTGACACTCCTGTTTAGCTGAATGTCCCGGCCCAAGTCGGTGCGCCTGTAGGCAGGACTCCGCCCGCAACATGGAGGAATGAATGAAACGTACGTCCCGTATCAGCATGGCTGCGCTTTTGGATGATCTGCAGCTGCGTGAGCAGCACGAAGCGTCAGCGCATGCTGATCGGTCCCCCAGTAAGTCGCGCGCAGCGGCCGCGTTTGCCGAGAAGGACGGTTTCGTCCGCCGTGACGGAATGCGTTTCGCCGGAACGCACTTGATTCTCGATCTCTGGCAGGCCTTCAACCTCACCGATGTCGAAGTGATCGAGACCGCATTGCGACGTGCCGCGGAAGAGGCAGGCGCGACGGTCTTGAGCGCGGATCTGCATTTCTTCACGCCGAATGCAGGTATCACCGGAGTCGCCGTGCTTGCCAAGGGCCACATCTCAATCCACACGTGGCCGGAGCATGCGTACGCGGCGGTCGACATTTTCATGTGCGGCAATGCAGAACCACATAAGGCGATCGGAGTCTTGCGGGACACCTTCGAACCGAAGCTGCTCACCATCTCTGAGCACAGAAGAGGTGTTATGCCATGAGCTTGTTCCAGGAGAAGCCGTTCGCGCACCATTCTCAGGTCTTCAGCGTGGATGCCGCAGGCGGGAGAAAATCGGTGCAGGTTTTCGGATCGGTTTGCCGAAGACTGTTCGGAGACCGGTTCGAGCAGCGTCAGGATATTCTCGCGATCATGCTCAGCAACCTCAATCCTCAGAACTTGCGGCAATCCCACCGAGTTGACGGTGATCGAGAAAGACCTCGACCGCAGGAGAACCGTCATCAGCAAAGGCAACATCAAGTTGCTGGAATAAGGCCCTGACGCCACCGCCCACAAGGCGTAGCGAGGCGCTCGATCATGTGCTCGTCGATCCGGTGCGCTCGACGATCTGTGCCCGGCGATCCGGCGGCATCATGAATTGCCTAATGTTACTTCGGTGGTGGAAGCTTCGTATTTAGCTTTCAGCGCCTCCGGTGGCAATCGATGGACATGGACCTCACCGGCTGAATGTTTTTTCAAAATACCTAGTGCTCGCTTTTCATCAGCGACTGTCCTCGTCCGCACCCACAACAACAGTCCTCCGCGATCAATTTGTTCCTGAAGGTAACGCGCATGATGGTCGCCGAGCCATGCTGCCAGCACTGAGCCGAGAAGCCCCCCTGTTCCGCCCGCCAGCACGACCGCAGTGATAATGGCCGCGAGCGTGCCGCCCGATGCCACGACGACACCAGCGGCCACCGCCGCGCCAACATAGACCAATCCGCCAACCAATCCGCCCTCGGCGTCCCCGATAGCCTCGGGCGAGACATAGGCAGATCTGGGTACTGCGGGGTCATCAGCCAGCGGGCCGACCTTCTTGTAGCGATGACCGAGCTTTTCCTCCACCGTCAACGCACCAGCCAGCAGACCAAGCTCAGAGCGGTGGAAGCCAGAACTGAGCAATTCGTCGATGGCAGCCTGAAGGTCTTCGGCCTGGTGAAAGATTCCAACGGCTTCTGGAATGGTTTCTTGTTCGACTTGCATAGGCACCTCCTGGAAGAGAACGCTACGCCTGACACGCGCAGCCGGCGCATTATCGCAATCAAGCGCGCAAGTAAGACGCACCGGCCAGGATCCGCCGTCGTGAGGCCTGCTTCTCCATGGAGAGTTCTTCTTGGAGACTCTCGTGGTCTCTAAAGATCGACGCTATTGCCTGTGTGCGCCCTTCGAGTTTGAAACGTAGCGTGCAATCTCTTGCAGCGATGTCGCCTTCAATCGCGATTTCATCCCACTTTTCCGCATGCCCGACATAATTGATGGGAACGTCGTAGTGTTGGCTCCAGAAATAGGGAACGGCCGCAAATGCCGTGCGACGCCCGAGCATGTTGAGCGCCGCCGTCTGTCCTTGCCGCTCCGCGACGACCCAGTGCTCAACCCGGATGCTGCAGCCGGTCAGCAGATCCGGCCAGCGCGCAATATCGCCGGCGGCAAAGACATCAGGCGCGCTTGTCTCGAGATAGGAGTTCACAACCACGCCGCGATCCACAAGCAGGCCCGCCTTCACAGCAAGGTCGATGCGGGGACGCACCCCGATTCCCGCTATCACCAACCCCGCATCGAGCGCACGACCGCTCTTGAGCAACACCTGACGCCCCGCGATCGACACAGCGGTGTCATTGAGATGGAATGTCACTCCATGTTCTTCGTGCAAGGACTGCAAAAACCGTCCCATCTCCCGACCGAGTACGCGTTCCATCGGCACCCTCTCAGGTGCCACCACATGGACTTCGACGCCACGGGCGCGCAAGGCGGCCGCAACCTCGAGCCCGATGAAGCTTGCCCCGATTATCACGGCCTTGTTGTGGGCTTCGGCACCCTCGATGATCTTTCGACAGTTCGCAAGGGAGCGCAGTGAAAGAACATTCGACCCGTCGGCGCCGGGAATCCAAAGGCGTACCGGTTCAGCGCCGGTCGCCAGGAGCAACCGATCGTACGCAATGCGCTCCCCCGTGGAGACGGCTATTTCGTGCGCGCGAGTATCCAGCGCTGTGACTTCGGTGTTGAGCCGCAAGTCGATCGCGTTGTCTGAATAGAATGCGAAGGGCCGAAGGTAGGTGTCATCCTCCGAAACGGTACCGGCAAGATAATCCTTCGACAGGTTCGGACGATCCACGGGCGGCACATCGTCGCTACTGAACATCACGATGCGTCCGTCGAAGCCTTGTCGTCTCAGCATGTCAGCGGCAGACAGTCCTGCCGCCCCTCCGCCCACGATCACCATACTGGCGCGATGATCGGGAAGGGGCCCCGTTGTGCGAAAACCTGGTACCGGCTCTTGCCGTGCATCGACCAACACCAGCTCGCCGCGAACACTCACCTTCCATCTCCGCAACGGATCCAGGGCTGGCGCCCGCAACGCTTCGCCGGTTCGCAGGTCAAAGCAAGCGTGGTGCCAGGGACAGCGGATCGTCCCACCTGTTACGAGGCCATCAACTAGTGGGCCATGATAGTGTGAGCAGGTCGGCTCTATCGCGAAAAACTCGCCATCACTGCGGACAAGCAGCACGTTGGCCTGGCCTACATGGCCAAGAATCCCGATGCGATCGGCGAATTCATCTTTGGCGATTCCCGCGGTAAGATCGGGACCACAAGGCTTTTTGGGAGACGTCATGTTCCGGCGTGAACCTCGTGTCGATTGACCCAGGTGCGAACGCCGATTCTCGATGTATGTTTTAGGCGCTGACGCATCTGCTGACTTTGGTAGTGGCTGCGAACGGCGGCACCTTTTCACCGTGCAGTGAGGAAGCCAAACGAATCTATTTGACATTTGTCCGCACTGTTTATGCTAGATGAGACATGGATATAGAGCTCGCCAGAACGTTCGTAGAGATTGTGTCTACGGGCAGCTTCATCAAAGCGGCCGAGCGTTTGAACGTCGCGCAAACGACGGTCAGTGCCCGCGTGCGCCTTCTGGAGCAACAGCTTGGACGCCCTCTATTCGTTCGCAACAAAGCCGGCGCCGCACTGACACCCGCCGGCGAGCAGTTCCTTCGCTACGCGCCGAGCTTTGTGCAGCTGTGGCAGCGCGCGCGCCAACAGGTGGCGGTGCCAGAAGGGCATCGAGCAGTGCTGACGGTAGGGAGCGAGGTGAGCTTGTGGCAGCCCCTTCTGGCCGAATGGGTCAAGATGATGAGGCGCTTGCATCCCGATATAGCGCTTCGCGTCCACGTTGATGTCCCTCAGGACTTGATCACGCATGTTGCGGCGGGCCTGGTGGACATCGCGATTATGTACGCGCCCCAGCATCGGCCCGGGCTGGAGGTCGACCTATTGTCGGAGGAAGAGCTCGTACTCGCCACAACGAGTCTGGAAACCTATCGAGCTGACGATCCGAAATATGTTCACGTTGAGTGGGGTCCGGACTTTTCCCTTCACCATGGCGTAAGTTTTCCCGATATCACCCCTAGCTTGGTCTCCAACCTCGGCCCGTTAGCCCTCGATCATGTTTTGTCGGAGGGCGGCTCTGGCTACTTCCGAATGCGAGCCGTTCAACAGCATCTGGAATCGGGAAAACTCCATCTTGTTCCGGGAGCTCCTCACTTCTCGTTCCCTGTCTACGCCGTTCGTTCAATGAATGTCGATCCCGCCACATTGGATGCGGCTCTCACTGTGCTGCGTACAGTTTCGAAGGCTGAAGTAAACTAGTCAGCGAGCGGGCACGCTACGCACGATCAGATTATGATCGGTTGCGCGGTCGATGCCGTCTCCTATCGCGCGCTCGCCTGTGCCTCGTCACATTGACTTATGGAATCGCGCGCATACTTGACAAGAGGCGCATACCTCGCAGTTGATCGGAGAGCGACATGCAGAATAGCATGCGTCAAAAGAACATAAGTCGAAAGAAGGTCGATCGGACGAGCGACGACGAAAAGTTGGCAAAGCAGCGCCTCGATCTGGAACTCGACAGTCAGTTGGAAGCGACATTTCCTGCGAGCGATGCGCTCAAGATTACGCTCAGGCACTCAGACAGCCCCATGAAATCGACGCGTAAGCTTAGAACCAAGCGTTGACGCCTCCTACCGAGTGGGCGGGCTCGGGGTTGTCGGTTACCGGTACCCCAATAGTCGCCCCTCGCCACGACCCGCATGAAGCAGACCGACCTCTGGCACGATTGCTGGAAAGAGAAGATCGAACGTCGTGCCGCGGCTTTGTTCGCTGGCAACGCTCACATGCCCGCCAATGTGATGCATGAAGGAGCAGACCTGGGAAACGCCTAGCCCGGTTCCCTTTTCCCCCTTCGTGGTGAAAAACGGTTCAGAAATTCGTTTGGCAACCTGCTCAGGCATACCCACACCATCGTCTTGAATTCGAACACGAACGTAGATGCCCGCATCTCCGCGTCGGGTTACGGTCGGCTCTATGTCGCAACGAGCCGTACTGATCCGGACCTCGCCACCATTCGGCATCGCGTCCCTAGCGTTAATGACGAGGTTTAGGATTGCTGCCGAAAATTGCGATGGATTCACAAGGCAGTTCGGAATCGTTGGACAGAGATCGAAAGCCACGCGGACAGACGATCCGGCCCCGCACCTGAGGAGCAATTCGAGATTCTTGAGCAGTAAATTTGCATCCGCAGCGCATGTCTGCATTTCTCCGCGCCGTGCAAAGGCCAGAAGTTGCGAGGTAAGTCGCAATCCACGGGTCACCCCTTCACGTGCGCCGGCCACGAAGCTGAGAAGTCTCTCCGGCTCATCGAGGCTTCGTTCAGCAAGCCTCAGACACGAATCGATCACTGCCAGGACATTCCTGAAATCGTGGGCAACCCCTCCGGTCATTTCTCCCAATACCGAGAGCCGCGGAGCGACGCGTGCCGAACGCTCAACTGCGGACCACTCGTCCATGTCTGAGCGGGCTGGATGGAGATCATCGGTGATAGCGACCGTTTGTCTCTTCTGTCTGTCTCCGTGCGGCATCAAGCTTCTCCTCGCCTCGTCCTCTGATTGATCTCGCATGCCTGCTTGGCGTGGACTCGTCGAAATTTGGAATTTCCGCTTGCCGCGCGCAGTTCATGTCCGCCTGTCATCAAACACGCGCCGCAACGTCGGCTAACAGAGGCCACACCTCCTCAAGCCCGCGGTAGATCATCTCCACGGCGACATACAGGATCAGGAGGAGGCCGGCATATCCGATCCATCTGTATCTGCCCAACAAGCGCGCGATGTAGCTAGCAGCGACACCCATGAGAGCAACCGACAATCCAAGTCCGATGACCAGGACAGAGATGTGTTCTCGCGCGGCTCCCGCAACAGCGAGTACATTGTCGAGCGACATGGATACGTCGGCAACGATGATTTGCGCAGCCGCTTGCTTGAAGGATTTGCGCGCTGCATGCTTGGCAATCGCACCGTCGGCGTTGATATCGTGCTCAGCCAAGACCTCGAGCGCATCCCCCTTTTCCCGGCGTGAAGTACGCAGTTCACGAAGCATCTTCCAGCTTACCCAAAGCAGAAGTACGCCTCCCGCGAGAACAAGCCCTACCACCTGCAGAAGCTGCGCGGTCACCATTGCGAACGCAATTCGCAAGACTGTTGCAGCCGCGATACCGATCAGGACGGCCTTGGGGCGTTGCTCGCGAGGCAAGCCCGCGGCAGCCAGTCCGATGACAATCGCGTTGTCACCGGCAAGCGCCAGATCAATCAGAATGACCTGGAAAAGCGCTGTGATCTCGTGTGAGAGCCAACTTGACATGCGTCAGTCCTGTCTGAAGCAGACTGAAAAAGGCGCTCCCGCGCCGACAGATGTTTATGGCACTTGCGGCTATCGAACGGCCCCGTGCTCGCTCGGCAAGGTCCAGAGCTCGATCACTTGTGCAGGCTCGCTGAGCATTCCGGCCGCGAAGCCAACACAAGCGTAGACACCCGATACATCCCACAACGTGATATCGGCGCAGTCATGCCTGGACGCCGCAGCCCACGCCACCAACGCGACAAGCGCCGCACTCGCGAGCGCGAACGCGCTTAGCGAGGGCAGGATGAGCGGTGCCTTGATGAGAAGCAGAAACGAGACGTATGGGAACGTAAGAGCGAGAAACAGCGCAGCCAGCGTTGCATTTGTAAAGGTGGGTCGCGCAGCCTGCGTCTTGGCTCGTTGTTGGAACGACATGATTGCCTCCGTCGCTCACGTCCGTAGCCAGCATGTTCGCGGTGAGCGTTGTCGACAGAGGTAATCTCGGCTCCTGCTGCAGGCAAACGAATTAGCTTAGCACTTCTCTGCAGGATTTTTGTTCGAGCAATGATCACTCGGCGACGGGTATGAAACAACACTGTCTGCGTCGACGCGAGCGCCTTCCGTGAGGTGCGCCCGGTTGACGGAGTTCAGGCCCAGGATGTGAAAGACGGCTTCGCCCGACGCGATGAGATGATCAGCGATGATCCGTCTATGACATCGCCACCACACGGCCTCGGCGCACATTGTCACGCAGGTCGTTGCGTGCCCCAGTTCGCGAAGCCGTTCCAAACCCGACCGGAATGCCGGGCTGAGGGCATAGTCTGCATAATTGTGAAAACTTTCATTCTTCCAGAATGCATTCACCTCCCTCGGCACATCCGGTCTCCTGCCGCGAAGTCCTCCGAGCGCAGGGATGTGCTGATAATCGATCTGGAAGCCGGACAGGGCCTCGGCAAACTGTATCGAGTTGTATGGGCGTTGGTTCGAGAACGAGGAACCGTCCGAACATCGACCACGAGTTTGATGCTCCGTGGCAGCAATAGCTCCACGAACTCACAGATCGCGTACGTCGAGTGCCCGATGGTGAAGAATGGATGATCCACCTGAGGCGCTCCCGCCCATCGATTGCGTTACGCGTGTGGTCATTTGGTCGCTTCCGCCAGCTTGCGCTTGAGAGCGCGCGTTTCCTCAAATCGCTTCGTCACGTCGCGCATGATTGCAGCAAGCCCGATCAGCTGGTCAGGGTCGGCTCGCAATGGAATTATCGTGAATTCGAGTGAGAGGCTCCGACCATCCTTGGCAATGCCGGGAACTGTGAGCAGGTCGCCATGACCGTAGCGGCTCTCACCGCCATCCATGACCCGCCGATAGCCGTCCCAGTGACGCCTTCTCAGCCGCGCTGGAATAATGATGTCCAACGATTGGCCGACGGCTTCCGCGCTCGAATAGTCGAAGATTCGCTCTGCACCCGGATTCCAGAAAACGATCATCCCTTCGCTATCAGCGGCGACGATCGCGTCGGACTGGCTCGAAAGGATCGTCTCTCCAAGAGTATGCCGAATATCCATTGATCTCTAACCTATACCGTTACATCGACTCTCATGAACGCATTCGCTTGAGCGCCGAGGATTTATGCAGGGCGACATGATCCGATTTATCGCTTTTGATTTCATACTGCGGATCATCCGCAGAGGCGTGGTGGATATATCCCTTGTACCGCAGGTCTTTCCGATGAACTTTCTTGATTATTCCGGCGACACGCCCCGCCTCTGAATTTCAGCTCACGTGATCTCCGACTGTGAATGTGCGCGTCATGGATCCCTCCTTTGCAAGCACGGCGACTTGCAATCGCCCGCAGAAACCTCAAGAACGGCAAGGCTGCGTTCCCCGCCCTGCTCCGTCCATCGGATCGATTGTCCAGGTCCGAGGCCAATCAACGCACTGCCGACGGCACTCAAGATTGAGACACAATGATCGTCTCGTGCCTTGTCGGGAAAAACGAGCGTTGCGCGATGAATCCGTTCATCGGCATGATCGACGAATTTTACTCTGCTTCCCATCTTGACGACCAACTTCGGCGCCACGTCACCTGGCGCAATATCCGCGCGCGTTATCTCTTCGCGAAGGAACCGAACACTCTCGGAGCCCGCAATCGCAGCCACGTCGCATACCAATGCAAGGAGGCTGTCACGGTCCGCTGTCGTCAGAACGATCGGTGGCCGCTGCAGCGACTGCATCTCAGCGGCATCTCTTGATGATTTGCTTGCATTGATCACGTCTGATCACCCGCTCGCGAACCGATGCTGTCATCGACTGGGCGCGGGCCATCGATTGCGACCATACGCGCCTCGCACCTGAACAAATTCATTTCCTTGGCCAGGTCTTCCATTATTTGGTGGCGCTCGGTATCGCCGACGGCACCACTGGCTAGCTTTCGATAGCGGTCGAGATTCGTTGGGCTGAAAAACCTGCCCATTCCGGCGTCTGATGTTCCCACTTTGACGCGGTGTGGACGCGAGGACTGTCTGGCCATCACCTATTGCTCCGGTAGAGCCGGGCGGCTTGTCGCCGGTGATGCTGCGTAATCATTGCCGCACCGGGCCTATGTCTACCTATCTCACCGGCTGAGGTGCCAGACAAACGAATTTTATTCGCGGTTCAGTGCAATATGAATGCTCTCTCCATAGCAGGCATTGCTAATGCTGGCCGCCTGATCGCTAGCTCGCAAGCGCGCGTTGATCGCACCGCTGCGTTGTCCAACCGCTCTGGCGACGCGCTTCAGTTCTGCACACGGATTGTATCAATAAAGCCGATATCAATTGGCAAGATTTATCGCTTGTCACATGCACCACGACCGCGGACATTTCTCGGGAGTAAAAACAACGAGGAGCGTCGCGTGGCCGTGTTCTCTCCACTGGACAAAAGATTTGATCGCTTCCTGTATGCTTCCGTCCTTGAACGCGATGGGCTTCCGGTAAGCGTCCTGTCGGCGTTGACGCGACAAAACCTTGATCCTTGGGAGGAGGCGACGCGTCTGGCCGGTCTGCCACGGGACGAAGCGGTCGATAGCCTTGCCGCGATGATCTGGCGCAGCAGCAGCGCGGTTTCGCGAGCCGCTGCAAGCGAAACAGCATTACGGCTGGTCGAATTATTGCCGGCAACAGCGAGCGCGGATTCACTCCCGCACGGCTCCGAAGATCCGCTCTCGCTGTGGCTGGTATACGGAATCTTCTTGTTCATGATGGCGCTCTCCGCGAACACCACCTCCCAACCGAAGAATGATCTCGCTCATCGACCGAGCGCGATCGTAGTTGGGCAAGCCGCGAACGCGCCGTCGGACACGATGATCTTGATGCAACCTCGCAAATGAAGTCCACGACGGAGGCTTCGCACAATGAAACGACCTGACATCGGCGCTATCGCCCTGATTCTCTTCTTGGGCATTATGCTCTTGGGAGTAGGTTATTTCGCATACGAAGGTCTTACCGTCGGTGAGGGACCGGTCCCGAATGACTTTTACATTGCGATGACGCTGGGGGTCGTGTTCTCGCTGGTTGTCGGTGTTGGGCTGATGGCGCTTGTATTTTACAGCAGCCGTAAGGGCTACGACGAACCCCCGAGTTTTCGGGAATAGGCCGCGTTGGAGCCACACTGATCTCGCCCGAAGGAAGATCACCCCGGAGCGTCGAAACACGCTGACTGCCGGCGCCGCTTCGCCGCTTTAGTTCGTCTTGTTTTTGGATATCCCCGGGTTCGCGAAGGCGCGGGCCGAACTCGGGCTAAATGCCCGCGATCAGATTGCCCGAATGACACAGGCAGCGTTGGAATGTCGCGAAGCTCAGCATGTCTACCAGGCTATGCAGGTCGGCCAAATGTCAGTTCACGCTCTCGCAGAAACTCTGAGTCGGCGATGGCGATCATTTTCCTTCTCTCTCAGCGTTGTGGCTTCGCCTCCGGAAACCATCGGGATCCACGAACCATATGAACCCTATCCACAAGACTAAAACGGTAAGCGAGCCAATCAGCAACACGATGCATACTCCTCTTCGGTTGTGCCGTTATTCAACGATACGCGCTTTTCTTCGCGCACTTCCGTGCTCAAGGAAGGAATAGTTGGTCCATCCATGGAGAACGCGCTGCGAGTCGAATCGACTCAGAGCTCCGCTGGTTCACCGCCGAAGAGGAGCCTGGTGATGCTGTACGCTTGCAATGGATTCTATTTCAAAAGATCGAGCATTCGCATCGGCCTGACGCGATGTGTTGTTTGCGCGGATTTTACCGCAACAAGCACGCTGCACGGCGGGGAATGCAAAACAGACGCGCCAACTGACCCATTTAACCAGCGCGCGAGTGTCCCTTGATCCCGATGACCAAGGACGATCAGATCCGCATTGCCCTCTCTTGCGGACGCAATTATCTGTTCAGCGGGATCACCGTGCTTGACGTCGTTCGTCACCGCACACCCCGCACGCCGCAAGCGCTCCTCGGCTTCGTCTAGCACTTGCTCAATTTCGGGATGCTCGATTTCCGGAACGAACGACATCCCGTCCGTCTGCAGCATTGCAGGCGACGTATCAATTACTGCAAGAAGCCGAACCGTGGCTCCGGACATCGACGCCAACATGACCACTTGATCCAATGCTTCGCAACCGTCGGGAGAGCCGTCATAGGCCAAGAGAATGTTGCGGTACATGGTTTAGCTCCTTTGATGCTACGCGATCATTGCCACACCGAGGCTCTGGCATACCTATCGCACCCACTGAGAGGGTCAGACAAACGAATTTCATTCGCGGTTCAATGCAAAGGAAATGCTCACTCGGGAGCAATGGACTTACAACCGATCAAACGGCAGACCTTCAAGCGATTGGCCTTGCTCGGCGAGTGCGTTGCCCTCAGCGCCCTTCTGCGCCGCCTTTCTATCGTCAGTGATTCTCGGACGCGGACGCTCGTTCGTGGCGATTGCGCCGCCTTCATTCTCCCATCGATTGATGGCCTTCTGAAGTTGATGTTCGCGTTCTCCGATACCTGGCATTCCAAAATCCCTTATCCTGTCGAGCTGAGTGCTGTTCGTCGAGCGACCACGGCGGCGAAACCAGTCAGCAAACCACGCTGGACGCCAAGATGAGTTCTTTCCTCACAGGCATCGTAAGATTATTCATGGTTTCCCCGAGCGCTTTGCATTTGGCGCTGCGTTCATCCGATGCCAGGCGTTCTTCTGCGGATAAGACATCGGCACTCTCCGCGGAGATTTCTGATGTTCGCGCAGGCTCGCTGCTAGCGTCGCTCCGTCTGAGCGCACGAGCGAACACAGCAAAGGCTTCTGCATTGCGGCCAGCGATATCCACGGCCATGGCATACTGGAAAATGGAAAAGGCGATCGTCAGCATCCAGATGTGCTCAACACTACCCAACGTCGTCTTTCGAAGCGAATTGGTGGCAGGCGCGATTGTGGTCATCGGATTATTCCCGTTCGGTTGCTTTCGTGCTGGTTGGCGTCACGCTCATGACGCGTTCGTCGCAAGTCATCGCGCTTAACCGAAACCAACGACAAGCGCATAGATGGCCACGGGAAGCCCAATCAGAACGACGGCCGAGATGACCAAAATAGCGATGCCGTTAGTCTTGATCTGAACTTTGGGTGCTGCGACGTCGAAAGATGTCGAGCGCGGAGCTAAGCCAAAGTTGCGCATTGCGGTTCTCTCCAAGAGGGCAGATGCGTCGAGGCCAAGCCGCGACACATTGATGCTCGCAGCGGAACGCGACATCGCTCCACGTCTCGCTGCAATCTAGTTTTGGGTGAAATCTGACCCGGCGGGCGTATAGCCGGCCGGGCTAATGATCTGCTTGGAAGCGTCCAGCGCAATAGCAATAAACAACCCAGCCTTCGGGAAGGCCTCGCGTGGAGGCGCTCGAGAACTTATGGTCCACGCGGTTTGTCATGCCTAAAACATGGTGCTTCAAGAATCATTATCAAGGTCTCGAGCCCTCACGGCCAACTCATGAGCGCCCAAGCGACAGTAGGCCTGGCAGGGCGTCGCGCGAGAATGCGCGAGAACGCAGATGACCATACGGCGTAGCACCGTACCTCTTTCGATCTTGATCGTGGTCCGCCAGCTTTTCGGAACCAAGACGCCAGCATGAATCATGAACTGAAATTGCAATTAGATTCGTTTGTCCCAACCATCTGCGATGAATTATGAGAGCAGCTAACGGCCGCTCAGAGCGACCGTGATTTCTACAGCAAGATGTCCGCACTACATCGACAAGGAACTTGCACTGCAGAACGCACAATCGGAGGCAACCATGGCCGCGATGCCAACACGCAATCCTGTGAGTACTGCGAATTTGATGGGTCATCCCCTGCACCCGATACTGGTCACGCTTCCAATAGGGTTCTTCGTCGCGACCTTTCTATTTGATTTGGTCTTCTGGCAAACTGGCACTGAGTAGATGACAGCGCTCCACACGGAACGTCCTGGGGTAGTTCCTTCCTCGCGATCCGGGCAGCCGCCGATCGAGGACTACGCCGTCATTGGCGATTGCCGGACGGCCGCGTTGATCTCGCGCGAGGGATCGATTGACTGGCTTTGCCTGCCGGATTTTTCTAGCTCCGCTATCTTTGGCGGAATACTTGATTGGGGAGCCGGCGGTCGATTTCTGGTCCGGCCCCGCGATGAATTCACGGTCAAGCGCCGCTATCTCGAAAAGGCGACCCCCGCTCTTGAAACGATCTTTGAGACGCCACGCGGCGCCGTAAGGGTCATTGATGTTGTTCCGATTGTAGATGGTGTGGCCACGCTTCAGCCGATGCGTGAAATTCTTCGGATCATCGAAGGCCTGTCCGGCGAACTCGTTTTGAATATCCGCTTCGACCCGCGGCCCGATTACGGACGGGCCAGGCCCCGCATCAAGAATCACGGCAGACTCGGTTGGTGCTACAGCTGGTCAAATGAACTCCTCACGCTCCGCAGCGACTGTGATCTCACCCGGACGGAGGATGTCCTTCAAGCGGCCGTTCGCGTTCGCGCCGGGGAACGAATCCGGATGAGTCTGTCCTATGTAAGAGGCGATATTGGAGTGCTCCCGCTGCTCGGGCGCGAGGCCGACGAACGGCTCGCCTGCACATTGAAGTGGTGGCAGGGCTGGGCGGATCGCTGCAGCTACCACGGTGCGTACAAGGAAGCCGTATTTCGAAGTGCGGTCACGCTCAAGCTTCTGACCTGTTCGCTATCGGGAGCGATCGTTGCCGCACCGACTACTTCACTTCCTGAAGCGATCGGCGGCAAGCGCAACTGGGACTATCGCTATTGCTGGCTCCGCGATGCCGGACTCACGATGCAGGCCTTTGTCGGCCTTGGCCTTCTTGATGAAGGACGGTCGTTTCTGAATTGGCTCCTGCACGCGACGCGCCTGACCTGGCCGGAACTGCAGGTCGTGTACGACCTGTACGGCCGGACCAACCTGCGTGAGAGAGAGCTCGAACACTTTGCGGGCTACCGCGGCTCAAGACCAGTCCGCATCGGCAACGGCGCGTATGCGCAGCAGCAGCTCGACGTGTATGGCGAAGTCGTGTACGCGGCCAATGCCTATGTCGATGGCGGTGGCGTGCTCGAGCCGATCGAATGCCGCATGCTTGCCGGTTTTGGCAAGGTCGTTTGCAAGAAATGGCGTGAGGCGGATCACGGCATCTGGGAAATGCGTGGCAAGCCCCGGCAATACACCTTCTCCAAACTCATGTGCTGGCTGGCCCTTGACCGCCTGCTCAAGCTCGATGCGCAACGCATTCTCTCCCTGGGATCGCTGGCCAAGCAGTTTTGCACAGAACGGCAGGCCATTGCTGAATCGATCGAGCAGCGGGGGTTCAATGCGGGTATTGCGAGTTACGCGAGCGAACTAGACGGCGACCGCGTGGACGCGAGCCTGCTGTTGATGCCATGCGTCGGCTACAAACCTGCGGACGATCCGCGCATCGTTTCGACGTACGAGCGAATCTGGGAGCGCCTCGGGTGCGACGGCCTGCTCCAACGCTATGAGCGCGGATATGATGAAATGCCCAGCCACGAAGGTGCATTCGGGATTTGCAACTACTGGGCCGTTCATCACCTCGCCTGCCGGAAGGACACCCGGGAGGCGAAGCGTCTGTTCGAGCGCGTTACCTCTTTTGCCAACGACGTTGGGCTGTTCGGGGAGGAGATCGATCTCCAATCCGGCGCGGCGCTCGGTAACTTTCCACAGGCCTTTACCCATGTCGGCCTGATCAACGCCGCCATCGCGATCGAGCAGGGGCCGCCGATCGCTAAGGCAAGCTGATGTTTGCGAGCGCCCCAGCTTCGCCCGGCTACCTCATTCTTTGGGGCCTTATTGCCACGGTCGTGATGACCTCGGTTCTGGAAGGAAGCCGTGGATTAGGCTTTTCGCGCATGAGCCTGCCGTTTCTCCTCGGCACTCTTTTCATCGGAAACCGCAGGTGGGCGCTTATCGTGGGATTTGTCGTCTACACCGTCGGTGGCTGGCTGTTCGCTTTTCTCTACTTCTTCCTGTTTGCCAGCGTCAGCATCTACACTTGGTGGTTCGGGGCGCTCGCGGGCTTCCTGCACGGCGTATTTCTTCTGGTGAGCGCCTTGCCCCTTCTCCCCTTTGTCCATCCCCGTATGGCCTCCGAATACCACGGCGCGACGACCATTCGGCAGCTTGAGCCGCCCGGCTTTCTCGCCTTGAATTACGGCTATGGCACTCCTCTTAGCACCTTGCTCGGACAAACATTGTACGGCGCGACACTCGGTGGCTTTCTGCAGCTTCAGCAGGCGATGACGGCGTAAGCACACCGGTACGGGGGTTCAAATGCCGCAAGCCCGGCGGCAATCGAGCGCATGCCGTCTGTGCTCTACCGAAAGAGGTAGGCCGTAAGTTATATTGCGGCCCGCCGCAGTTGGCACACACTGAAATCGGCACGCAGACGGGGCTTCCGCCCCCAACGAGCCCGCCGGCGTTCCAAAGGGCCGCCCAGCTGACCCCCAACGGGGCGGCCCACCCCCGGGCTTTCGGCCAATGCCGCGCACGAAGGCGCCTCTAGCTGGCTCCGTGAAAGCGGCTGGCCATCCTGATTTCGTGGCACGCAGGACGAGCTCCGCCTGACCTTCTTCATCCCGCCAACATCGGTGTGATTGCCGCCGACGACCTGTCGAACCTGTCCCTTCGGACACTTGCCGTCGTCCACCAGCACCACCTGCCCCTCCTTCAATGCGCCCATCGCCGGTTCGCGTTTCAGCACTTCAGCCTGGGCGGCAGAGCAAGCGACCATAAATTGCGCGGCAGCGGCGCTGACGCGGACGGTCTCGCCGATCCTGCTGCCGGCGGCTCAGTCGACCGCCACCGGCGTGCTCACATCAGGCCAAGGGAGCGCCGGTCGGCACTCCCAACGCTGCTGACATCAAGGCTGCTGACATTCTCAACGGCACGAGCAGCTCGCTTCGGACGCCTCATCATTCCAGCTGCTGCCGACATACTTGTAGCTTCGGTCTGAGCGGAACCGGGCGCCGCGTTTGTCGATATGCTGCCAGAGGGTCAGTGTGCATCCATTCGTCACCTTGAACGAAGAGACCTGGTCGTTCCACGACGGCTCGGAATAGGTGCATCCACCCCCGGGGCCGTGGCTGACCGCGGTGCATATGGTCTCGCCCCTCACCATTCTCATCCCATCCCCGCCGTCCAGTTTATAGCGAGACCCACCATAGTCCCTGTGCTGATAAAGCGTGCAGCCGGCGTACGCGGTCGACGGCACGGCGATCGAAATCACGGCGAACAACGATGCAGCCAGGATTCTGGTCGCCGCCCTTTCAATCGGGTGCGGCGGATCAGCAGGGGCTTCTGAAACGATAAGCGCATCGGTTTCGGACGAGTTCTTCATTTTCAAATTCTCTCTTCCATGTCGGTTGACGTCTGGTCGATATACAAGTCTGAAAGCAGCGGCGCGTCCTCCGTATGGATTAGAGGTTTCCTCGCAGCCCAGGCGATTTCCGCGACGTCCGCAACCGCAGGCGCCAAGGTTCGTTGGCTGCAGACGTGGGAGGATCGCGCACATGCAGTCAGCCATCGCAACGGGAGCGCAGCGGTGACATCGAACGCCGACCCACTCGTCCTGGCCGGAGCAAGCGGCGGCTACCAGGAGCTCCGCCCGGCGGCTGCGCTCGATGCGCATTTCCAATGCACCTGGTCCAATGCGCCCGCGCGCGACCAGGATCAACGCTTTGCCGTCCTCCCCGACGGCTGCGTCGACATCGTCTGGATTGACGGCGAGCTCACCGTGGCCGGGCCGGATGTGTCCGTCGCGATCTCATCGGTCACCCGTGACGGCACCGTAGTTGGCATCCGCTTCCGTCCAGGCGCTGCACAGACGTGGCTCGGCCTGCCGATGTCGGAGATCGTCGACAGCCGCGTCGCGCTCGACAATTTTTGGGGCGCGCGCGCCCGCGAGCTTGCAAGGATGATCGGTGACGCCGCGACGATACCCGCGCGAATGCGGTCTCTCGAGTCTTCGCTGTGCAGGATGGCACTGGGCCTCGCGCCGCCGCCACCGGACATCGGCTTCGTCTTCAATGCGCTCAAAACCGCGTCTGCCGGTCCCGGCATGACCATCATCCTCGACCGGCTCGACGTCAGCCCGCGAACGCTTCGCCGCCGCTGCGAGGCCGCGTTCGGCTACGGACCGAAGACGCTCGATCGCATCCTCCGCTTCCAGCGTTTTCTCAAACTCGCGCGACAGGAGGAAGCACCGCGCCTTGCCGCGCTTGCCTTTGCCGCAGGCTATGCCGATCAAGCGCATCTGACGCGCGAGGTGCGGCGCCTGTCCGGCTTCTCGCCGGCAAAGCTTCTCTCACAGAGAGACGCCTGACCTGGCCGTTTTGTTCAATACCCCTGGCCGGGTCACTCCTAAATTGTTCGCCAGAGCTGAAAGAGGCGACCATGACGATCTATCCGGCCCGCACCATGACGGTCTCGATCGACCGCCACTGGCGCGAAGTCTATGACTTCCTCTCCGTCCCCGAGAACTGGCCGCGCTGGGCGGCGGGCCTCGGCACAGGCCTTGCGAAATCCGGCGACGCGTGGACGGCCACGGGTCCGGACGGACAGCCGATCCGTGTTCGCTTCTCGCCACCGAACGCGTTCGGCGTGCTCGACCACATCGTCACGGTCGCGGCCAGCACGGAGGTCCACATGGCCATGCGCGTGGTCGGCAACGCCACCGGCGCGGAGGTCATGCTCACGGTCTTGAGGATTCCGCCCATGACCGAGCAGGCGTTCACGGCGGACACGGCTGCGGTGGCGCGCGATCTCGACACGCTCAAGGCGCTGCTCGAACGCTGATCCATAAATTTGCGAAAGGGATAAGGACACATGGCCAACTCAAGCAACGATCAGCGCATCGACTATGTCGAGCTGTCCGTCGCCGACATTGCGCGCTCGCGCGCATTCTATGGCGCGGCGTTCGGCTGGACCTTCAAGGACTACGGCCCAGGCTATTGCGAGTTCAATGACGGCCGCCTGACCGGCGGCTTTGCCCTCGGCGGCGAAGGCAATCCTGGCGGGCCGATCAAGAGCGCCGGCGGACCGCTGGTGATCCTCTACGCCAGCGACCTCGCCGCCACACAGCAGCGGATCGAGCGCGCCGGCGGAAAAATCGTCAAGCCCGCCTTCGCCTTCCCCGGCGGCCACAGGTTCCACTTCGCCGATCCGGACGGCTATGAATTCGCGGTGTGGTCGGACAGTTGAGGAAAGCAAAGGGTTGATGTCGCACAGGCGAACCTAGGCAAGTAAGCGAGCGGCATCGCCTTTTGCTTGCAGAAGCTTGACGGCCTTCTTGTCGAACGACACGAAGGTCTCCGCTCCGAGCCAGCTCCCCTCATATGCGATAACGCCATCGGCAAAGTCACCACCTGCGTCCAGCGCAGCCAGTCCGGCTTCCGCTGCCTGCCGGTTCACCACGACATTCGCTCCGTTCATCAGGTCCCGAATGGCTTCCGCGATGTCGATGGTACCAATCTTGTAGCCCTGTGACAGAACCCAGACCAGCTCGCAAAGCGCCGGCAGCGCCAGCGCCACCACGTCCGCCTTCGCCAACTCTCTCTGTGCGACCTTGCTCCGCTGAGGGTCATCCTCGGTGAGGGCCCGCACGAGGACGTTGGTATCGGCCGTTATCTTCATCGCTTGCCGGCCCAGCCCCGGGCAGTGATCCTGTTCATCTCTTCGATCGACAAGGATGGGCCGCCCTTTCTCTTTAGGCGGCCGAAGACATCGGTGATCTTGCCCGTCGGCCGGACGGCCTTCATCTCGATCCGACCATCGGGAAGCTTGTCCACGGCGATCTTCTCACCGGGATGGATACCCAGATGCTTCAGCAGATCCTTGCGAAGGGTGACTTGCCCCTTGGCGGTGACGGTAAGCGTGGCCATACAGCGGACCTTGTATCCAACATATCCAACGCCTTCAATGTAAGGCAAAATGACCTTACTTTCAAGAAGCGGCTGGGCTCCTAGGACGCTTCGGAATCCAGCGCCACCCCTTCGCGCGTCTTGCGCAACGATGGCAGCATCGGCGAGGAGCGGGCCGAGCACGAAGGCCAGCACCAGCGGCGCAGGCTCGAAGCCGAACTTACGTATGAAGTAGCCGAAAATCCGTTCAGTCAGACGCCATCGGCAGATCAGGGTCGTTCGCCCATTCGAGCAGTGATTGGTCGTAAAGCGCCGGGCTGGGGTGACCAAGCATTTCTAGAACGAACACGGTAGAACTCGCCGCGATACCGCCGCCGCAATAGGCAATCACTCGCTCTCGCGCAAACACACCTTGTGCGGTGAACATCTGCTCGAGTTCTTCAAAAGACCGGTATCGCCTGGTTTCCGGATCTATCAGATTCATAGTCGGCAAATTGACGCTGCCCGGGATTCGGCCAGGGCGACCATAATGCGAACCTCCAGCGCCGCGGAATTGATCCGGCGAGAGCGCGTTCACCACAAGCGCACTGGAATCAGCCATCGCAGCCTTCACCGCATCACGATCGGCAACGAGCTCCGGCATGGGCTGCGCAATGAAACTGCCCGCCGCAAAACTGGGAACATCCGTTGTCGTCGGGCGTCCTTCCGACAGCCAGCGATGCCAGCCCCCGTCAAGGACGCGCACATCCTTGACACCCGATGCCCGCAGCACCCACCAGGCGCGCGTGATCGCCGGGGGATAGGTGGTGCCGTACAGGACCACCGTCGTATCCTGGTTTACGCCGATCTTCGACAACACCGCGGTCATGTGTTCGGGCGAAGGAAGGTTGTAAGGCATATTGCCGCGAGGCGCGGACAGATCCTCGGTCATGTGCAGGTAGGCCGCGCCAGGAATATGTCCTGCTTCCCATTTTGCCCGACCACTCTCCACCCGTGACGGACCGACAGGCTGCGGGACCAGCTTCACTGTACAGTCGATTATCCGAATGCCAGGGTCGTTGAGGTGAGCCTCAAGCCAGGCGGGATCGACAAGCAAATGCGGTTTTGGCGTACGTGTCATTCTGTTTCCTTCCGCTAGTTGCTGGTTCGTCAATCGGCGCGAATACCGGACGTCTCGGCAGAGAGGAACTCCGCAGCCTTGCGCAATGGCAGTTTCACGTCTTGGTTGGAACTACCACCAGCGCCTTGTCTTGAGAGTCGGCTTCCTGGGTGGAAACGTGATTTCACGCACCGGATCAATCTCGTCGCTCCATATGAGTTTGAAACCGATTCCGCCCAATCCCGTGGCACCGATTTGCTCAGCGAACGAACCCTGTACATATAAGCTTGATGCCATGGAGGGCAGTTTGAAAATGAGGGCATTTCCTATGGCTTCTCGACGCAGAACATAACGCTCGATCACCATGATAGCCCCGTCATCGTAGCGCACGATCTGGGATTGGTCCTCGTCCAGCGCGTCCAGCTCAGTCGTCGCGTTGAACAACTCGAGTCCTTTTTCTCCCGTAAGCGACAGAAATTCGCCGTAGGGCGCCATTACTCCTCGAAGAGCCGCTGCTGCTGCCCTGCGCAGGATGAGGACGTGTTCTGCATACCAGGGAAAGTCGGAATACCCGCGCGGAGTACCATCTTCATTCTCGGTAAGGAGTTCAATTCGGAGCGGAGTCCAGTGAATTTGCCGCTGTCCGCGAAGGCTGGACAGGACGTGATTGTCCTCCAGTATCTTGGGGAGCGCCCATTCCTGTCCTTCGATGACGGTTGGTACATAGATGCGCATTCGTCACCAGCGTTCCGGGCGCACAGAGCAACTGCACGCTAAGGCAGAACGACGCACATGGTCAATCCAGCGGACGAGCGCAGGCGGATCTCTGGCTTCAGTGGCGGCGACCCTCTGGTGATCCTCTACGCCAACGACCTCACCGTAACCCGGCAGCGGCGGAGTGCCGGCGCGAAGATCGTGACGGCTATGAGCTGGCGGTGCGGTTGGACAGTTGAGGAAAGCGGATAGAGGCGCTAAGCCCTTTCGCGACGCCATCGCTCCGATGCGCCTCCAATCTTGAGCAAGTTCGTGGTCAAACCTCCCCAGCCGCCTGTCGCACCGCGCCGCCCGCACACCTTCACCCGGCACGGCATTACGCTGACCGACGACTATGCCTGGCTGAAGGACCCACGCTGGCAGGAGGTGTTGCGCGACCCGTCGCTGCTGGATGCGGATATCCGCAGCTACCTCGAAGCGGAGAACGCCTGCACCGACAGCGTGCTGGGCCACACCGCGGCGCTGCAGGCAAAACTGGTGGCCGAGATGCGCGGGCGCATCAAGGAAGACGATTCCAGCGTGCCGTCGCCGGACGGCCCGTTTGAATACTTCCAGAAATATCGCGAGGGCGGCCAGCACGAGATGATCGGCCGTACGCGCCTCGACGGCAGCGACGCGACGATCCTGCTCGACGGCGACGCGCTCGCCTCGCAATCAAGCTATTTCAGGTTCGGCGGTGCGCGGCACTCCTTCGATCACGCCCTCGAGGCCTGGAGCGCCGACGTCAACGGTTCGGAGTATTTTGCCATCCGCGTCCGCGACTGGGCGACGGGCAAGGACACCGACGACCTGGTCGAGCAGACCGGCGGCGACGTCGTCTGGAACGCGGACTCGACCGCCTTCTTCTATGTGAAGCTCGACGCCAACCACCGCCCGCTGCAGGTCTACCTGCACCGCCTCGGCACACCGCAGTCCGAGGACCGGCTGATCTATGAGGAGAAGGATTCCGGCTGGTTCACGCACGTCCACGAGAGCGCCAGCGGCCGCTTCTGTGTCATCGCCGGCGGCGACCACGAGACCTCCGAGCAATATCTGATCGATCTTCGCGATCCGACGGCGACGCCGCGGCTGGTCACCGCGCGCGAAAACGGCATCCGCTATTCGATCTACGACCGCGGCGACGAGCTGTTCATCCTCACCAACGCCGATGACGCCATCGACTTCAAGATCGCACGCGCCCCGCTCGCGTCGCCCGCCCGCGCCAACTGGCGCGACCTGATCCCGCATCGCGAAGGCGTCTACATCCTGGACGTCGAGCTTTATGCCGGCCACCTCGTGCGGCTCGAGCGCGCCAACGCGCTGCCCTCCATCGTCATCCGCGACTTGGGCACCGGCGGCGAGCACGCCATCGCCTTCGACGAGCAGGCCTACTCGCTCGGCACCATCGGCGGCTACGAGTTCGACACGACACGGCTGCGCTTTGCCTATTCGTCGATGACGACGCCGAGCGAAGTGTTCGACTACGACATGGCGAGCCGCGAGCGCACCTTGCGCAAGCGCCAGGAGATCCCGTCCGGTCATGATCCGGCCGACTACGTCACCCGGCGCATCATGGCGAGGTCGCACGACGGCGCCGAGGTGCCGGTGTCGATCCTTCATCGCCGCGATTTTGCGCGCGACGGCAAGGCGCCGCTGCTGCTGTACGGCTACGGCTCGTACGGCCATGCGATGCCCGCGTCATTCTCAGCCAACCGCCTGTCGCTGGTCGATCGCGGCTTCGTCTACGCCATCGCCCATGTGCGCGGCGGCGCCGACAAGGGCTGGCGCTGGTATCTCGACGGCAAGCGCGAGAAGAAGACCAACACATTCGACGACTTTGCAGCCGCCGGCCGCGCGCTGATCGATGCGAAGTATACCGCCGCCGGCAGGATCGTCGGCCATGGTGGCAGCGCCGGCGGCATGCTGATGGGCGCGGTCGCCAATCGCGCAAGTGAACTCTTCGCTGGCATCCTCGCCGAGGTTCCGTTCGTCGATGTGCTGAACACCATGCTCGACGACACGCTGCCGCTGACGCCGCCGGAGTGGCCCGAATGGGGCAACCCGATCACCGACGAGGCGGCGTTCCGCACCATCCTCGCCTACTCGCCGTACGAGAATGTCGCGGCCAAATCCTATTCGGCGATCCTGGCCATGGCCGGACTGACCGATCCGCGCGTGACCTATTGGGAGCCGGCGAAATGGATCGCGCGCCTGCGCGCCACCATGACCGGCGGCGGGCCCGTCCTGTTACGCACCAACATGGGCGCGGGCCATGGCGGCGCCTCGGGCCGCTTCAGCCGTCTCGACGAGGTGGCGATCGGCTACGCGTTTGCGCTTTGGTCGGTCGGCCAGGCAGACGTCTGACGATCAGGCGTATCGATCATGCCAACGCTTTCGGTCAGTCCGTCGACGCTGGGCATTGTCCTGATGACCGCGGCGATGCTGTCCGTGCCGCTCGTCGACGGTCTCGCGAAACATCTGAGCGGCGGCTATTCGCCGCTGTTCCTTGCCTGGGCGCGCTATGCGGTCGCGTGTTTGATCGTGCTGCCGCTGGCGGCCGCCAGTCATGGACCGTCGGTGTTCCCGGCAGAACGACGAATGTCGCATGCCTTGCGCACGGTCTGCCTCGTGATCGCGATGACGCTGTACTTCCTTGCGATCGCGCGGATCCCGCTCGCGACTGCGATCAGCGCCTTCTTCGTCGGACCGATCGTTGCGGTTGCGCTGTCGTTCATTGTCCTGAAGGAGCGCATGACCTCCCGCAAGATCGCGAGCCTTGTGCTTGGCTTTGCCGGGTCGATCGTCATCCTGCGGCCCGGCGCCACGGTCGATCCGGGCATTCTGCTGGCGCTCGGCTCGGGGCTTTTCTTCGCGCTCTATCTGGTCGCCACCCGGCGGGCAGCGCAGGCGAGCGATCCGGTCAAGACACTGGCGTTCCAGTGCGTCGTCGGCGCATTGCTTCTGACGCCGCAGGCGATCGTGACCTGGTCCACACCGGCGTTAAGCGATCTCTGGTTATTCGCAGCGCTCGGCGGCCTCTCCGCCGTCAGCCATGTCCTGTCGATCACTGCATTCCGCTACGCGGATGCCTCGACGCTGGCGCCGCTGGTCTATCTGGAGCTGATCGGCGCAGCTCTCATCGGCTATCTGGCGTTTGGCGACATTCCTGGTGCAGCCACGGTTTTGGGTGCTGCACTGATCGTGGCGGCGGGATTCTTGCTGCTCGAGCGGCGGCAGTCTGCGGTCGAGGCGCATTGAAAACGACATCAAACGAACACACCTGCGGGCAATCGTCGCTCACAAGCAAAGCCTCCTTCGAGATCGTCGCATGCGCCTGAGCCTCGCCCTGCTTGTCCTGCTGCTGCTCCCGCCGCTCTCACAGGCGCACGCGCAATCATTCGACGCGAAGGCCCTGAGCAGGAAGCCCGAAGCGCCGGCGCCGAAACCAAAGGACCGCGCGGGCGGCATGAAGGCCTGCCCGGAATACGGCGCGGGCTTCTATCGGCTCGCTGGGTCCGACACCTGCATCCGCATCGGCGGCGGCGTCTCGACCGACGTCGGAACGTCGGGCGTGTTGCGCTGACATCAGTCGGTCGAGACGCAAGTCGCGCCGTCCGGTCAATCCTCGATCGTGAACCCGACCTTGAGAGAGACCTGATAGTTGCGCACGGTGCCGTTCTCGATATAGCCGCGCGTCTGCACCACCTCGAACCAGCGCATGCCTCTGATGGTGGCTTTCGCGCGCGTCACCGCCGATTGAATTGCGTCCTCGATGCCCTTGTCGGACGAGCCCACCAATTCCAGAATTTTATAGACGTGATTGTCCATCTTGACGTCCTTTCCGATTCTGCCAGTTCAAAGAATTGGGATTCCTGCATCTGCGAAGCAGGCCTCATTTTCATCGACGCCGTAACTTCCATCGCCTACAATGTGCGGTGCGCATCCGTAAAAACAAGGACGCGCAGGCTCAGAGCTGACGCGTAACTCCTGACATGGGAGGCTTAAGTGGGCGAGAGCGTTTACAAGATCATCGAACTGGTCGGCACAAGTTCGGAATCATGGGAGAAGGCGGCTGCAGCCGCCGTGGAACGGGCCGGAAAGACGCTGCGCGATCTTCGCGTGGCGGAGATATCCCAGCTCGACGTGCAGCTGAACAACGGCAAGATCGAAGCCTATCGTGCCAAGGTGAAGCTGTCCTTCAAGTTCGAGGGCGAGACCTAGGACTCAACAGGCACACGTGAGGCGGTGCCTTCGACAGTTCGGAGCGCGCGAGGGTTGGACGCGACGCCATGCCGCCGGCATGACAGCGTAGGTGCTTGTGCGCGTCCGAACGAGATGCCTTTACGTCGCCAGGCCTTTACGCCGCCAAGGCGTCGGCTTCCGTCCGCGCGACGCAGTTGCGGCCGCGATGCTTGGCGGCATAGAGGGCGTTGTCCGCAGATCGCATGACCCTAGCTAGGTCAGCCCCGCCGCGGGAGGCGGCGATGCCGATGCTGACGGTCACGTGGATGCACGCGCCCTTGTGCGAGATCTCCCGCGCGGCACACATCTGGCGCAGGCCCTCGGCATATAGCGCCACCTGATCGATGGTCGCGCCGATCATTAGCGCCGAGAATTCCTCACCGCCGTGCCGCGCGACCGGGATGTCGTTCTGCGCGGCGAACAACCGCAAGACCTCGCCGATTTGAGCAAGCACGGCGTCACCGAACTCATGGCCGAAGCGGTCGTTGATCGACTTGAAATGATCGATGTCGCACATCAGCGCGACGGCGGGCAGATCGGCCTCGCACGCATCGGCCAGGATCGCACTCGCTGCTTCGTCAAATCCGCGTCGATTGAGCAGACCGGTGAGTTGATCGGTACGGGACACGCGCAACAGGTCCGTCTGCGCCCGCGTCAACTCCTGCAGCAGCCGGCCGGAGCGATAGCTGAGCCCGCCTGATAGCGCGGCAGCCAGGGAGACGCCCACCGTGAGCATGCACAGGGTTGCAAATCCGGCACGCACGTTTGCATCTGGATCGGTGCCGAACAGCACCACCGTCATTAACCCGCCGATAACCAGCGTCGCCCCCACGGAAACCGCAACGATTCCGGCGGTACGCCGCAGCACATCGGCGCGCGTGACGAGCCTCTTGTTCATGGATTCCACCGTCGAGAGCGCCTTCTGTAGACGATGCGAATTGCGATGCGCTTAAAACCTTGTCCATCTTCAAGACGAGTTTAACGCGCCGTTACGCCACTCGATCAAATCACGCGCATCGTCATGGCGAGCGAAGCGACGAGCGAGCTCTTCCCCTCTCCCCAGCGGGGAGAGGGTGCCCGAGCAAAGCGAGGGTGGGTGAGGGCCAGTAACACCCGATCGTGTCACAACCCCTCACCCCAACCCTCTCCCCAACGGGGAGAGGGGGCGCGCCATCCGCGTTGCTGCCGCCGTGCACAGCCCCGATCTGTAATCAGCGTCAGCGGCTTACAAAGTTTTGAACAGATCTGTTGACAGGCTTCTTCGACTTTCGCCGTTTCCGAAATTGATTTTCCCCAATCGCCAGGAATATTCTTCACCCGTCCCGCCCCGGTGAGAGGGTGAGTCTAGATCGCCACGGCTTGTGGGGCGGGATGCGATGGTTGCTTGCGCTGGTGAGGCCTGGACCGAGGGCGGGTGTGTGTCGATCCCGTGGCGGATGAGGCCGGCGAACCCGGTGCAGGCGATCGGGTCCAAGTGCATCCCCACGCGGACGGCTCCGCGTGGTTGCTTCGTCAACAAGGTGCCGGCGCTACGAGCCCACCAGAGGCGTGATGCAGCAAGCCCGAATAAACTCATCGCGTGCGGAACGCAGGCGTGGAGCTGCGTTCGACAGGAGCTCGTGTGCGTCTTTTCTACCCCTTTGCACACGGGGCCGCGGGTGCGGTGAAACGCCCAAGCGTTCCGCACGCCCTCTCGGGCCAAGGAAGGCAACAGACGACCGGCAGCCCCAGGCCGGACAAAGAACCGGGGCGATGACGCGCGTCTGGACTTCAGCGCGCGTCGGGCTGTTTGACAACTGAATAGACGAGTACGCGAAACGTCTCAGCATACTCTGTGTCATCACCGGGCTTGACCCGGTGATCCCGCTTAGGCGTGCAGTGCCTTCCTAAGCGGGATTGCCGGGTCAAGCCCACGGCTGTCCGGTTCGATTTTGATGGACAGGGTGCATGGCGTGGATTCTTCTGTGTCTTGACGTTTTGCCGACGATCGAGACACGGAAAGGAAACCGCGCCATGCGGC